>ERZ827101.1549-NODE-1549-length-26334-cov-13.162069_pt1 | contig 26334 bp, 28 predicted proteins | sample MGYA00519869_ERZ827101 | MGnify/ENA primary metagenome ERZ827101 (study PRJEB31778, sample SAMEA3449256) | human gut metagenome | biome: human gut; feature: human-associated habitat; material: faeces | place: United Kingdom | collected 2010/2012 ...
CCCAGGCAGACCGCCTCGTCAATGCTATCGCAACAGGCGGTGTGGCCGGTTCCGGTACCCTCGCGGTCGATCTGGCTCCTATCATTACCCGGCTCGACTTGCTCATAGCCAAGAGTAATGATACCGTGGTCAACGTCATCAACAATAACACTTACGTTACCAATGTGTTCCAGCTGGACGCAGATACCGATATGGTCGATACCACAAAGGATGGTGTAGACAAAGTGAGCAGTCTGTTCAAATGGCTTTGGAACAATACGTTCAAGGGTGCCTTTGATGCCGCCGACATCACAAAGCTGGATGGCCTGTTCTATGATCCTGCTGCCGCTGCCGAGGAGGTGCCCGATGGAAGCTAACTTATATACGTTCCTGCACTTCGTGCGCTCCGTCTATACCTCCATGCCGGTGGGTCTGCAAGCCTGTTTGGTGTATAGCTTTACCTCTGTCATTATCGTTGCCCTTATTCTCGTGATAGCGAGGTGGAAGTGATGGTTCTTGAAAAAATCGCACTTGGTGTCAGCTGGATGCCTGACGGTATGGCCGGTGCTCTCTACGTTCTCGCCGCCCTGCTCCTGGTCTTTATGTTTGTCAAGATCGTTCTCATTGTCTTGGAGTTCATCAAGGGCATTGCTGACCTCATTATGTTTTGGAAAAGGTAGGTGCTTCTATGGAAAGTCTGCTGCTTGCCGTCAAGTCCCTGCTGGGCTGGGCATGGGATATATTCTCCATCAATATCCCGGTTCTGAACGTCCCGTTCTGGATCATCGCCATGGCTGCCGTGGCTGTTGACCTGGCGTTCTGGCTGCTTGGTCGGCTCATCGGTTCCTCTGTGGCCTCGCCGCCCACCATCTCCACCAAAGGAAAGGAAGGTAAAGGAAAATGAGAATGCATATAGGCTTCTCGTTCAAGCCGAAAACACTGCTTATCGTTCTGGCTGTCATCCTCGGTATCGTGGCCTACGGTGTGGAGGCGTTCGCTGATCCGCTGGATGAACATACTGCCCCTGCTGCCGAGCTGCTCACGGATGAGCCTGCCTCTGACGCCGGCACGGACACTTCGGAAGTCCCTGCCGGTTCCGGTACGGTGGTCATCAATACCGCTCCCGCTGCCGAAGCTGCTGCACCGGAGACGTACACTTACCAGCGCGGAGCTCACACCGGCCTTGCCGCCTCTGTGCAGAGTATCTTCGGTGAGTATCAGCCTCTCATGGCTACCGACAGTGCCGGTAATGTCTCTGCCGTCCCCGGTCTTGCCGGTGTAGACTTCTGCTGGGTAGGCGGCTGCCTGGCATTCCTCATCCTGTTCTATTCGTTCTTCCGTCTGTTAGGAGGTGTGTTCCTTGGGAGGTCTAAGTGATGTTTCTGCCATGCTGGTCACCATGCTGTCTGCTCTGTCTGATTTCCTTTCTGAGGGCGTCGGCTGGTACTGCTTCTGCATGGTCTTATGTGCTCTTGTGATCTCTCTGTTTTTCAGAGTTTTCCGTATCAAACGATAGAAGGGAGGTTTTTGCATGGCTGCTTTGGTCGCTACCATCGCCACTTTCTTCAGTGGTGTCATGGGTATGGTGTCCACTCTGACCACCACCATTGTCGGTGATGACCTGCTCGTCCTGGGCGTTGTCGCTGTCCCTCTGGTGGGTATCTCTGTGGGTCTGCTGTCCCGTCTGTTCCGTCAGCGCGTGTAACGCTGATCAACTACATCGAAAGGAGTTTTCACTATGGCTGCTCTGATCACTAAGATCACCACGTTTTTCTCCGGTGTCATGACTATGATCACCGGCGGCACCATCGGCTCCGGTGATACCGCTGTCACCGTCACCGGTCTGACCGATACCATTGTCGGTTCCGACCTGCTGGTGCTGGGTGTTATCGCCGTTCCTCTGGTCGGTATCTCTGTGGGTCTGCTGTCCCGCCTGTTCCGTCAGCGCGTGTAAGAAAAAAATCGCGGGGGGAGCGCATGCTCCCCCGTGATTTTTTCTATCCTTGGAGGTTCCTATGAATGTTCGCTACGCTCTTAAATGGCTGCGCTACCAGCACTTCTGGCGTTTTGTCTATCGCCCTGTTAAACCTTATGATACCGGTATCTATCTCTATTTTGGTCTACCTCGTTCTGGAAAATCTACCTACGCTGCAAAGCTGGCAAAAAAGGCTCTTGCTGCTGGTCGTGCTGTGTACAGCAACTTTCCTATTCGTGGTACTTACCAGATCACCAAAGATGATATAGGCCGGTATCTTATGGAGGATTGTCTGATCATCATAGATGAAGCCGGTGTAGACTTCGATAACCGTAAAATGAAAATGACCGATGAACAGGTCTATTTCTTCAAAAACCACGGTCACTATCAGGCTGATATAGTTTTCTTCTCCCAGTCTACCGATGTTGACATCAAGATACGGAAATTGGCTGTCTGTCACTATGAGATAAAACGCTTCCCTCTGATCCGCGATCTCTCCTACATCAAGACCATTGGACGTAAGATAGGCATTGACGATCTCACCCATCAGGAAACGGAGATGTTCTACTACGTCCATTTCCTCGCCGGTGGTATCAAGCTCTTTTGGCGCCGGCCGTATTACAAGCTGTTTGATACCCGCTACCGGCATGAGCTTCCCGAAAAGGCGTTCCCGAAATGCTGACTTATGCCGCTGCTTCGTTCGGCGTCTGCCATTGCAAGATTTTTCGAGGATAGTTGTTCATCCAGTCCTGGACGGCAGCTATCCTCTTTTTGCTGATTTTTGAGAAGTCCGTCCCTTTGGGAAAGAAACGGCGTATCATGCGGTTATGGTTCTCCACGCTGCCTTTCTCCCAGGCGGAATAACTATGACAGTACCATACATGGAAGCGGCTGCCGCCGTGTATGCTCCGGCACAGCTTGTCATACTCCATGAACTCACTGCCGTTGTCCGTGGTCAGTGATTTGAAGCGCTGGGAGAAGTCCTTGTGCTGCCGTTCCAGCCGGTCGAATACGCCTCGGATGGTGGCCGCCTTTCTGTCCGGCAGTTTGAAGATAAGCTCCTGTCGGCTGTATCGCTCCGTCAGCGTCAGCAGGACATGGCTGGTCTCTGCCTTTCCGATGATCAGGTCCATCTCCCAGTGTCCGCGCTCAGAGCGCTGCCCGATGTGTGCCGGCCTGTTCTCTATGCTGGGCAGCTTCGGGTGCGCTATCCGCAGCGTGGCCTCCACGGTTTTGGCTTTCTTTTTCCATTTCTCCCATAGGTGCCGGTTGCCCAGCTGATAAAACACCTTTTTGTCGATGTAGCTGTACAGTGTGCTGACGCATATCCTTGTAGCAAAAGGGTACTTCCGTGCCGCTGCCAGAGCTGCCGCAGGGGAGTACCTGTCCACGATGATCTTATGCTCGATGTAGGCGGCAAAGGTGTGATCGCCGCCGATCTTTAACGGTCTGCCCTTGGCGGTCTGATTGTAGCGGTGTATCTGCTGTCCTTTCTGTGCCGAGTACCGTTTCTCGTCCCAGAAATCGCGGGTATGCATATAGCTGCCCCGCCGAAGCTCGTAGTAGATCGTCCTCTCGCAGAAGCCCAGCTGCCGCGCGATCTCCCGCACTGGTATCTTGTTCCGCCGCATGGCTTCCAGCTGGTGACGCTCCTGCTCCGTCATGTAGTGCTGCTTCCTCATCTCCCTGTACCTCCTCAATAAGCGTTGTTGGAGTGTGTCCATTGTACCATGAAAGGTAAAGCCCCGGTCTCCCGGGGCTTTGTGCTCAGAGTTCGATGCCGTATACCCTGCTAATAATACTCTTGATGTGGTATGCGGACGCAATCCCGCCTTGCCAGCTAACGATACATTCCAGGACTTCGCTGGGCGTCAGAAGCTCGTTCGGGTCTGTGTGATACCAGTCCCTGAGTGCTTCCATCTCCCGCGGCATAAGGTCCTCTTCCCAGTCTCGCAGTGTGCGAGGGGTGTTCTCGATTTTCGTCATAGTTCCGTCCTCCCATAATAAGTAGTGAGTGAAGCAAAGCTCGCTCGCGAGCTTTGTTGTCTGCTCATCACACAACGACAAAAGCCCTGTCAAGGAGACCGTGGAATAAATCCAGTGCGCACACTGGTTTTATGCCGCGAAAGCTCCTTTACAGGACTTTTTCGGTGTGATATTCACGCTCCGGTTTCCCTCACCGAACTTTGATATTTTTTGTCAATACTGCAAATTTATCTTGACATTTGCTCGGCCAGCCAAAGGACGCCGGGCAGCAGGAACAGCCCCGCGCCGGTGGTCAGCGTCAGGTACAGGCACAGGACCAGCAGGGCGGCGGAGGCAACGGCGCCCACCGCATAGGCCACGCGGTCGGCGGTGTAGGGCTCGGTGCAGAGCGCCGTCAGCAGCCAGAGGAGGCGGCCGCCGTCCATCGGGCGGACCGGCAGCAAATTCAGCGCCCCCAGGATCAAGTGGGCGCCGGCGAAGGGGGCCAGGGGCGGCCAGCCGGTCAGGGACAGCAGCGCCCAGAGCAGGAGGTTGCAGCCGGGGCCGGCGGCCACGGCCAGCAGCTCGCCGCCGTAGGACAGGCGGTGGAGGTCCGGCACATACAGCTCCGCGCCGGTGGCGGAGAGGGTCAGGCGGCGGGGCGGCGTGTGGAGCGCATGGAGGGTCAGGACGTGAGCCAGCTCGTGGCACAGGGCGGCGGATAGGAGCGCGGCAGGCAGGGTCAGTCCGCGGGAGAGCAGCAGAAACGCCGCCAGCAGCACCAGCGCAGAGGGCGAGACGGTGAGGGCGGCGGATGGCTTACGCAAATGTAACATAATAAATGGGGTTCAGATAGGTGTCGTCGTGGTGAAGTTCAAAATGCAGGTGAAAGCCGGTGGCACGGCCGGTATCCCCCATCTCGGCGATGGGGTCGCCGGCCCTCACCTGCTGGCCGTCGGAGGCGGTGATCTTACGGCAGTGGGCGTAGAGAGTGGAAAAACCGCCAGCGTGGGTGACGGTGACGTAGCTGCCCAAGTCGGTGCTGCTGCCAATAGCCGTCACCGTTCCGTCGGCAAAGGCGCGGATGACCGCGCCCTCCTCCCCCGCGATGTCCAGGCCGTAGTGGAAGCGGCCGTCGCCCTCCAAGGGGTCGCTGCGGCAGCCGAACAGTGAGGTGATCTGACCCGCCGAGACCGGGTCAACGTAGTCGAAGTCCAGGACCCGCTGGAGCATCTCCACATTGTCCGGCAGTGTCTCCGACCGGGAGACAGCGGGGGCGGCGGGTATCTCCGACGTGCCGAAAACGGCGGTGTAAGCATCGTTGAGGGCGTCAGAGACGGTGGAGCCGTCAGAGAAAGCCCGACCGGCAGCGGAGAACACCTCTACGAAGTCGGTATCGGCACCCAGCAGATCCAGCAGCGTGGCGCGGCAGCGATCCAGCGCCGCCGGAAAGAGAAATTTCATGGCGATGACCGCCAACAGCAGCGCGGCAGAGATCACCAACTGGACCATACGGCGACGGGCGCCGGGAACGGGCGCCGCAGCGGACTTCGTCCGGTCCGAGCGGGGCGCGGGGCGAGACGGGGCTTTGCGGGGCGGGGCACTGCGGCGGGACGGGGCTATGCGTTTACCGGCGTAGGACACGGGGCGCTGGGACATGGCGGAACACCTCCTTCTTTTCCAGAGCACTATATGCAATAGACGAAGTCGTTAGACATACAAGTGAAAGTTGGGAAATTATACTTGACAGCCGCGCCGTCAGGAAATATAATAGGAGGGCTGACGGGGTGTAGCGCAGCTGGTAGCGCGCTTGGTTCGGGACCAAGAGGCCGGGGGTTCAAGTCCCCCCACTCCGACCATAAGTCCACCGTAATTTTGACAGAATTACGGTGGACTTTTTTAAGCAATGTAAATAATTGAATCCACATACAGGAGTGCGATTTCATGCGTGAGGTGCGATTCCATATTCATCGGAAATCCACATTTGCGGGAGCTCTTTTGCCGTATCGAATGTACATTAACGGTCAGTACATCGGAACAATACGCAACGGAAAATCACTGGATGCAAACGTTCCCAAAGCAGGCGTTTATTATATTGAGGATGATATTCTGTCTTCGCGAAACGCTGTGATATATGATAATGGGCTATCCGAATATAGCGTTGTAATAAAGCGAGCCGGAGGGTGGCGCACGGAATCATACAACGAGTTTTACATGGAGAAAGGTAACGTCTTGGAGCAACTGCCGTCTTTCCACTGGGAAAAGCTCTTTGAACTGCGGCAATCTATGTCTCAGAGTGAAAGGCTGCTCGCCCTTAGCGTGGAGTTTTGGATGTCCGCCATGGACGATTTGCAGGAGGTCCTTGCTTCAGAACATCTTTTTGAAATCATAGCCGCTTTACAAACAATCGGTGCACATAAGTATCACGATTTGCTTCTCAAAATTATGAATGACGATTTTGGTGATGTCCGTTTTCCGTTGGACGATAACCAGATCGAGCAGATGCAGCCGAAAATCGAGGACGCAAACCGGGCATTTTGGAAAAATAAGGGCGCAGAAGCGGAGTTTCGTGGAGCAGTCACGAATTTTCTGATAACAAACCTGGATGCTTCTGGCCACGTTTTTGAAGGAATAGATCAGTCATGAGAAATTTTTCCACAGAGGGGGTGCATTTCCGAAAACTACTGCACCCCCTTGAAATTCTATTAAAGTTAGGGTTATTTGCCAAAAAGAAGAGGTACACAAACGTGTGCCTCTTCTTTTTGTGCGCGGCACTCTTGCTGTGCCAACATGACCGCCCCGCGGCGGAACATTTTATTCGACTTGGGTGGTTTCGCTCTTTCCTTTTCGGCGGCGGTGTGCTATAATAAGTCGATTTGAGGTAAAGGAGGCCGCGCCGATGGAATATTTGTCCCACAGTCCGGAGGAGACAGAGCATATCGGCGAAATGCTGGGCAGGCGGCTGCGCCCCGGTACAGTGGTGGCCTACCGCGGCGGACTGGGCATGGGCAAGACCGCCTTTACCCGTGGGCTGGCCCGAGGTCTGGGCTGCGCCGGACGGGTCACCAGCCCCACGTTTACCATTGTCAACGAATACGACGGCGCAACACCGCTGTTTCACTTTGATATGTACCGGCTGGGCAGCTCTGACGAGCTGTTCGACATCGGCTGGGAGGACTATCTGACACGGGGCGGCGTGTGCGCCGTGGAGTGGTCCGAGCGCGTGGACGACGCTATGCCGGCTGACACCCTGTGGGTGGACATCGCCCGGGGCACGGGCGAGAGTGACCGCATCATCACCATCTCGGGAGGCGAGGCACAATGAAAACACTGGCATTGGAGACCTCCGCCAAGAGCGTGTCCGTGGCCGTGACGGAAAACGGCACACTGCTGGCCCAGGCGTATCAGGACCGGGGGCTGACCCACAGCGTGACGCTGATGCCGCTGCTGGACGGAATGCTGAAGACCGCGGGACTGACATTGGACGATATGGACATCATCGCCGTGGCCCAGGGGCCGGGGAGCTTTACCGGGATACGCATCGGCGTGTCGGCGGCCAAGGGGCTGGCGTGGGCCAAGGCGCTGCCCTGCTGCGGCGTATCCACGCTGGAGGCCATGGCCTATGGCGTCACGGACTTCGAGGGCGTCGTCGTGGGCGCTATGGACGCACGGCGGCAGCAGGTGTACAACGCGCTGTTCCGGACAGAAAACGGCCGCGTTACGAGACTCTGCGCGGACAGGGCCGTGGCTATGGAGCTGGTGGCGGAGGAATTGGCCGCCATACCGGAGCCGAAGCTCATCGTGGGCGACGGCGCGGCGCTGCTGTACGACTTTTTGCAGAAGGCGGGGATCGGGTGCCGGCTGGCCTCTCCCCTGCACCGGCAGCAGAGCGCCGCGGGCGTGGCGCTGGCGGCGGAGCATCTTGCCGCGCAGGGGCTGACGTGTTCCGCCCAGGAATTGCAGCCGGTGTATCTGCGGCTGAGCCAGGCGGAGCGCGAACGGCTGGCCAGGGGGCTGTCCCTGACGGCGGAGTAAAACGTATACCCTTTAAATTTCATATACACGGAGGATAACATCATGTACAGCGAGAAGGTCCACATCATGAACCATCCCCTGGTGGCGCACAAGCTGACCATCATGCGGGACAAGAACACCAGCGTCAAGGATTTCCGGGAGCTGGTATCCGAGATCGGTATGCTCATCACCTATGAGGCCACCCGTGACCTGCCCCTGACCACCAAGCACATCGAGACCCCCATCTGCGGGATGGACGCGCCCACGCTGGCGGGCCGTAAGTTCGTGGTGGTGCCTATCCTCCGTGCGGGCCTGGGTCTGGTGGACGGCGTGCTGCGGATGGTGCCCTCCGCCCGTGTGGGGCACATCGGTATGTACCGCGACGAGGAGACGCTGGAGCCGCACCCCTACTTCTGCAAGATGCCCAAGGATGTGGCCGAGCGCGATGTGCTGATCGTGGACCCCATGCTGGCCACCGGCGGCAGCGCCGCGGAGGCCATCGGCGAGATGAAGAAGCGCGGCTGCAAGCACATCAAGCTGATGGTGCTGGTGGCGGCTCCCGAGGGCATCGAACACATCCAGAAGCTGTACCCGGATGTGGACATCTATGCCGGTGCGCTGGACGATCACCTGAACGAGCACGGCTACATCGTGCCCGGTCTGGGCGATGCCGGCGACCGCATCTTCGGCACGAAGTAACAAACGCATACAGCAGCGCCCCGCCATCTGGCGGGGCGCTGTTTCTATCCTGCTGGGCGCGAGACGCTTGACGAAGGTCGGCTCGCTCCTGCCGCGCTGTCATTTTTATTGTATTTCTTCGTATTTTGTGGTATAATACCGGAAAATGGAAATGACACGCAGAAAGGGATACACTATGGAACGTAAGAAAAAGGCCCCGCGGCACCTGGGCCCGCAGCTGAAGGCCGTCATCAGGCGGCAGCCCACCGTGTTCGCCGTATACACCGTACTGCGGCTGATCGTACTGGCTACGCTGGTGTCCTCCATCATCCGCGGCGAATATGAGAGCGCGTTTATCTGCCTGCTGGTACTGGGACTGTTTGTCCTGCCGTTTTTTATCCAGCAGAACTTCGGCATTGAGCTGCCGTCCACGCTGGAGATCATCATACTGCTGTTTATTTTCGCATCGGAGATACTGGGTGAGCTGAAGTGCTACTTCATCACCTATCCGCACTGGGACTCCATGCTGCACACCACCACGGGATTTCTGTGCGCCGCCACGGGGTTCGCGCTCATCGACATTCTCAACCGCAACAGCAAGATCAAGTTTCAGCTGTCCCCTATCTATGTGGCTGTGGCGGCGTTCTGCTTCTCCATGACCGTGGGCGTACTGTGGGAGTTCTTCGAGTTCGGCATGGATCGGCTGTTCATGATGGATATGCAGAAGGACACGGTGGTGAACGCCATCACCTCCGTGATGCTGGATCCCACCAACAGCAACATCCCCGTGACCATCGACGGCATCACCTCGGTGACGATAAACGGGCAGGAGCTGGGGCTCGGCGGATACCTGGACATCGGGCTGTACGACACCATGGGGGATCTGTTTGTGAACTTCATCGGCGCGGCGGTGTTCAGTACCATAGGGTACTTCTATATCAAGCAGCGCGGCAAGGGCAAGCTGGCGAAGGCGTTTATCCCCACCATCACCGAGGAGGAGCGCGCAGCGGAGCTGCCGGAGGGTACAGAGGCGCTCCCGGAGGGAACAGAGGAACGTGAATAAGCTGCCGAAACCCGTCTCAAATTGAGACGGGTTTCCGGATAGAGGCAAAAAGAAAACCACGACGGATGTCGTGGTTTTCTTTTTGTGGTGGAGATAAGCGGGATCGAACCGCTGACCTCTTGAATGCCATTCAAGCGCTCTCCTTTATTTCGTGTATAATTTGTAGCAATATTCGTTATATCGTTTTTTCTTGTAAGACCATGTCGTTTTCGCTCCTTCGGCTGGCCATTACGAAGCGGCCTCCAAACCGCGCAGGAATTGGTCAACACTGATGTTCAGCAAAACCTTTATCTTGTAGTCACGATAGACCTCGATCCGTTCAAAGAGCTGACCCACAATCATTTTCTTTGTTTCAAGACTGGCTGCATCATACACACACGCCCAGCTGATAAGCCGGTCATACTCTTTTGTCATCTGCTGATATACCGTGTCACGTTCATCCAATTCCGCTTGCGCTTTTCGGAGCGCTTCTGATTTTTCGCTGCACTTTTGCTGCTGCTTCGCAATAAGATCACCCAGCATTTCCTTGCTAAAGGCACTCTGCCCATCCAACGCCTTCATTATTTCTTCCCGCAAATTGCTAAGGTCACGTTCTGCTTTGGCTACTTCCTTTTCCATCTGCCGGACAACAGCCGCTTGGTCATCCAACTTCTGTTCAACGCCTATGCGGATGGCATCGGATTGTGAGAAATGGCCTATGCGTTGGAATAGCGTATGGACGAAGTCGTTGACAGCAGTATCAAGGATATGCATCGTATAGCCAGTTTGTCCATCACACTCTCCGTGTGAACGAGTCTTGGTCTGACAAATATACCGTATGCGAATGTAATCTGTCCCATCCGCCCTGCGGCGGCCTTTCCCATTCGTTGTAAGCGAAAGACGTTTGCCGCAGCACCCACAGAACGCAAGACCTGTCAGCAGCGCCTTTCCCTTTGTATTGATAGGAATATGGCGCGTATTTGAACTGTGTTCGGAGCGTGCCTTAGTTAGCTCCTGTACCGCGTCAAAGGTATCTTGGTCTATAATGATAAGCTCTGGCTGGACAGGAGAACGGCTCTCTCCGCTGCGTATAATGCCTGTATACAGCGGATTACGCAGGATGGCTCTAATAGTCGCGGGATGCCAGTTCTTTCCCTCACGGTCTTTTATGCCCTTTTGACGCAGATAATTGGCGATACGCTGCGGGCCATAGCCCTCATTCAGATAGCTCGCATACATTATCCGGACAATAGGGGCTTCCTCCTCATTTATCACAAGGTCGTTCAGCTCCACACCCTTTTTGTTTTTACGGCCTTTTTTGACCAGCTTATAGCCATAGGCACATGGGCCGCCTCTGAAAAAGCCATCTGCCGCTATCTGCCCCATGCGGGTAGATACGCGGATAGATGTCTTGCGGCTCTCTCCATCCGCCTGCCAAAACCGTATGTAGTTGGTCAGCTTATCGGTGTGCGACTCGATACGCTGCTCACCCTCCTGCGTACTCCATACGCGAATACCGTGGTCTATCAGCCACTCCACCACAAAAGGCGTTTCGTCTGCGATACGGCCAATACGGTCAAACATGAAGACAAGCAGTACATCAAACTTCTTTGCACTTGCCAATTCTTTGACTTTTTGTATCTTATCACGGTTTTCCGCTCGTACCTTGTGCCCGGAAACACCTTCCTCTTGCAGTTCATAGACGATCTCCCAACCCATCCTGTCGCAGAACTCGCGGCAGGCTTTTCTCTGCATGGGAATATCCGCCTCGTGCTTTTCATTGTAGTACACCTGCTGACCGGTAGAAACACGGTACAGGCACAATGCCCTCAGCTTCTCCGCAGATGTCTCCATATTGTGCGGGTACGGCATAATAGAATTATTCAGTATAACACTCGTATTGTTCATGGCGATCCATCCTCTCTTTTGTCATGTGAGATAACAGATCGACACATCCTCATATTGGATTGTCAAGGTGCAACCACAGCTATTGCCGCAACTATATTATCTCATATTTTACAAATAGTGTCAAATTTCTGCTGAAATTACTATAAATTCGCAGAATTCAGGAATGCCAGATATGAGTCCATCAGGGTGCGTTTGAAGCGTTCTTCAATCTTAGGATTTGGGTCACAGGCAAAAACCGCTTCTACCTTACAGCCGTTAAACTCAAGATGGAGCACCGGGCGTCCCTGCAAGTCCTTCTCCAGTGGAAACTTCTCATGGTTATTCATTAGTGTACTCCCCCATTTTGGCAGCACAATGCTGCTGTTTCTTTTTCAGTGGCGGAATGGGCGACAGCGGCAACTGTCTCATAGGTCACGGCCTCCCTCCATTCTGATGGCGGGGCGTTCTACGCGGTGAAGCATAGCCAACGCAAGTATCTTACCCCTCCGCAAGTCGTGGCGGTGGCACTGCCACAGTGCCGCCATGTGACGATGGCGTTTCTCGCTCCCGTCCCTGTGGACGATCTTGGCGCACCTCTCACCGGCTCGTTGCTTCGGGAATGTACCCAAACAGCCCTATTCAGTTTTAGAATGGCATATAGCCGGACTGTTGCCAGCCCGTGAGAAGGCGCAGCACACTGCGCCCTCTCACGGATCAGTAACACTAATCCGTTTCAATGACCTCGCCTTCAGGCAGGCGGGTCAGATCAAACTTGTAGATGATCTGCAACATCAGCTTGCTTTGCAGACGCCCTTTCAGTTCCATATCCACAGCCACGCGGCGGTTGCCGTACTCATCGGTCATGGTTCGCTGGGCACACATGGTTATGTAGCTGTCGTAATTGCGGAGTACCTGCTCCATGGCGATAGGATCGCCAGCCTTGGCTGCAAGAATGGTTTGATAGGAAATGTTATTGCCCATACGAACCTCCCAACAATTTCCGCAGTTTGGTCAGTGATGCCGCTCTGCGATGCTGCACCGTGTCCGGCTTGAGCCGCAGCAACTGTCCGATCTGCGGGTCGCTCATGCCCGCAAAGTAGTACAGCAGCGCCACATCTCGCAGGCGTACCGGTAGGACAGCGATAGCCTGTCCCAGTGCGGCGTTCTCTACCGCCACGGTATAACCGCGGATGTGGAACTCCACCGTATCTTCGGGGATGCGGTCAACTATGGACAGCCTCGCCATCTCCACCGGCGTAAGTGCCGAAAACGCCGTCTCGTTCTTTGCATGATATGCCAGCTCCCGCAGGGCATCGGTACGCTCGTTGCGGATGACCTGCTTGCAGAAGGAGTCAAAGGTCTGCTCCGTGTAGGCGTAAAAATCTGTGAGTTTCATAGTCGTTCTCCTGCTGTCTTTCGTTCTGATGTAGCTATCACGGACAAGAACGGCAAAACCCGAATTTTTCCCGAAAAGTAGCAGTAAAGTTACAAAAGGCTTTTGTATTCGATTTTTTTCGCAAAAGTGGGGCGAAAAAAGGCGTCTCAAGTTGAGACACATTTCGACACGAGACATGATAAGTTGCAAAAAGGAAAGGCGGCATACTGCCGCCTTTCCTTTTTATTTAACCCGCCATGCCGCTACCTAAGTCATAGCCAAGATCGCAGGTATAGCGCCACTCGACTACATCGCCGTCCTTCACTTGGTATCGGGAGCAGCCGTAGTTGGGATACCAGCCGTTGACGTTGTACATCCAGCCGGAGAGGCTTCCCACGTCGAACTCGTAGAGGTTGTTGATCCCCTCCACATACGCACTGTTGTACATGGGCGTCCAACTGGACTCCATATGGATGGCGTTGTCACGACATACACGCTGAAGGACATCGAATACGCTCTCGCCCTCGCTGAACCCCACCTCTGTGGCCGGAAAAATAACACCATCTTTCGGCACGAGGAACCGCTTGTTTTCCACGCACTTATCCATGTTGTCCAAGATAGTCTCGCAGGAGATGGAAAGTGTACAGGTGTGGGTCATGGAGGTATCCACCGTCGTGTCCTGCGGTTCTACTGGAGCAGGTCTGCCCTCTGGTATGGGATCGGTCATGTACTGGTCCTTATCGCCGGTATTCTCCGGCTGCGTCTGCTCGCGGCCACAGGCCGCACAGGACAGCAGCAAAAGGATTGCCAGAAACAGGAAAGCGATATGCCTGCATCTTGTTTTCACATTACTGCTCCTTCTTGATGCGGCGGTAGCGGCGCGCCATGCCGAAGGCCAATAGTGCCGCCACAATGGCGGCCAGCAGTATCGCTCCCAGCGGCGTTTCCGTCAGAGCAGCACCCACGATCTCAAACACGCTGTTGCCCTTGCCGTCCGGGCCGAACTTGCCGTTCTCCGCGGCTTGGAGGTAGGTAAGAGCGGATACAGCGGAGGGGAAGTCCAAGAGCTTGCTTGTATAAGAAGGCAGTTCGGTCAGGCCATCCACATCTGCATCTACCTCCGTTCTGGTGACAAACCCAAGCCCATCAATGTAAAAGGTTTTCAGACCATCCGCGACTGTGTTGCCGTTTTTTACAAAGCGTTCATCATTCAAGGAGATACCCGCGGCATCCATCATATCCAGTACGGCGAGAGTCGCCGCGCCGTCAGGCAGGCCATCTCTGCCGGGGAAGCTGCCGTCCGCCAACTGCACGGAGGAGAGATATTCAATGGCACTTTCTACCGATTTAGCGATGTACTCTTTGTCCGTATGCGGAGCCAGCGCCGCGACAGCACCGGCGTTTAACTCCACTTGGTCTTTGTTCGTGAATTTGCTTGTCTGCCAGTCCTCGCCCTGCTTAAGTACATACTTGTAATGATCGTCAAACTTTCCGTTCGGCATCTGGTACTCGATCATAGCTGCCGCATACTCATCCACAAGCATGTCCGCGTCGATGCCCCGTGCGCGCCACACATTGGGATCGACCGCGTCAACATCCTTCAGCAAGTCGTCGAGTTGGGGAAACTCTCTGCCGTCAAGAGATGTCAGCGGTGCGAGATAATCAAGTCCCTCCACATTGCCGGGGTCCATCCCCAACGCAACGAGAGCTCTGACAGCCCCACACGAAAGGGTCTTACTCTTCTTTTTATAATAGTATTCCTTGCTGGTCAACATCATGTTCTTCATCAGCTCGGAGAGCTGTGCCTTCTCCTCCTCGGAGAATCCTCCATTTGCCTTTTCGAGTGCCAAGATATCCCTTGCAAAAGAGGCTATGTCGCTCTCTGTCACCATCCATGAATCCTCGTTCCAGAGGCTTCCGTCGGATACCTCCTGTTCAAAGAGCGCCTTCTGTTCATCCAGCAATTTGGAAAAGCCTATGGTGGACGCATTTTCGGACGCAGAGGGGGCAGGCGCGGTGACAGTAACACTCGCCGCTTTCGCAGCCGGCCTAATACTGCACAAGCCTGTATACGTTGCAGGATTAATATAGCTCCGTCTTAATACAGTGGTGACCACCATATCAAATGTCTCTTCATCTGGCGATATACTTGGCGGTTTCGGCATCACCTTCGATACACTATGATACCACCCCCCCCCAAAGAGCATTGTAACCCCATTTTACATCATAACGGTAAAACCCTTGATACGGCGCATTCTCTGCTTCCTCAAAATAGAAATCCTGATACCAACCCATCATGCCGTCCAGCACGGTGTGGCCGTCCTTGGTGAAGCGCTCGTCCGCGAGGGAGATATCCAGCGCGGTCAGCATCTCCATGACCGCCGCATCCTCTTCTACGTCTTCGTCGCTGTATTTGAGGAAGCCGCCGCTGGAGAGCTGCTGCCCGGAGAGGTAATTCAACGCCTTATCAATGGCCGTGGACACGTCCTTGCGGCTTTGGTAGGGCGCAAGGGCCTGTACGGACTTCGCAGTCAGAAGTATGTAGTCAAAGCGGTCCGGCTCACTGACCACGCCGTTTTGCTTCAGTCCTGCTGGCCATTGGGAGGTGTAGCGGAATTCGCCGCTGCTCTGCTGCCGGGCAAGGGCTTCGGTCAAAAGCTGCTCCCGCAGGGCGTTGAACTCGTCGGTCTTGCCTGCGTCACCGGCGGCATCCAGATCCATCAGCATATCCAACCGGTCCTCGTCCGCCTCCACCAGCTCCGGCTTCCGCAGGGTGTCCATGAGGTCGTACCCGGCGAAGTCCGTCACGTCCAGTCCCATAGCCGCTACTGTGCGGATAGCACCGGGGATATAGGCCGTCTTGCCCCGCTTGACGGCGAGGTCCAGCCAGTCGGCCAGCGCTTGCAGGTATTCGTCATAGAAGCCGCTGGGGACAGTTGCGCCGGAGGTCCACAGGGCGTAAACTACCTTGGCATTCTCCTCCTGCGTGGCCGTGGCAAGATAGTCCTTGCTTTCAGTAACGCGCTGGATCACCAGCTCCGTCACCGTCTGATACGCCTGCTCCGCCTCATCCGTCCATCCGTCCGCAGGGGCGGCCTGTACTACGATGGGCAAAAGCATCGCCAGCGACAGCAGTGTGGTGAGTATTCTTGTGAAATGCTTTCTCATTTGCTCTCCCTCCTGCGGCGGACGAACACCGTCACGGCCACCATGACGACCACCGCGCCGCCGATGATGAGAAACAGGTTACGCTGTGCCGCGTCCGTCTGTGCTTTCACCGCAAGTACGGCATCCCAGTTCTGGATGAGTGCCTTGTCATGGTCGGACAACGCCTTGTAGCGTTTCACCAGCCTGTCCACGGTGGGCTTCTCGCCCAGTCCGGGTTCGGTCATGGGGATGATCTGCTCCTGAATGTCTGTGTTTATAGCCTCGATCTCCGCATACAGCGCATCTATGTCGCTCTTGGCCTGCGTCAGCTTGGTCATGTAGGTATCATAGCCGTCAAAATCACGGCTCATTTTCAGCTTGTTCAGCAGAGCCGTCACTTCCTCATCGTTCTCTGTACTCAGCTTCTTGGGCAGGGCGTCCGCCTGCTGCCGGTCGGCCTCGGTGAATTCGTAGCTGCCCGCGAAGGATACATCGCTCTCCTCCGGCGTCAGTATCTTGGCGGACACACTGCCGCCGCGGAAATCGTACAGGATACCCATTCCCTGCGCCTGACGCCACACGGCCGCCAGCGCCAGCAGCGCCTGATCGGTAGCCATACTGTTGCTCTCACCCGCAATGGCGAAGGGGTTGCCGGGGTCTGAATCGTAGGAGTGGGCGAAGCCGCCGTCCTCCTGCTGGTAGTAAAACAGCGCATCCAACAGGTTGATGCCGTTTTTGATGAACCGCGGGTCATTCTGCGGGTCAATACCGATAGAGCACAGCGCCACGATGATCTGCGACACGGATTCGGAGTTCCGCGTGCCCCAGCTGCGGAAATCGCCGGTATCCAACTGCAATTCAGACAGGCAGCTCAGCGCCTTATCCACCGGGTCCTTCACGTTGAACGTAGAATCCCAATAATAGGGTGCCAACGCCTGTATCGCCATAGCGGTGATGTCCGGGTCAGCGGTGCTGTCCTGCGCGAAGCGCAGATTAAAGCCGTTATCCGGGAGCTGGAAGGACAGTATTTTCTTTACCATCTCCATGCGGGTATAGCTGGATTTCGGCGGGATATTATACGTCATGCTGTCCAGCGTGATAAGCCCCCACAGCCAGCCGTTGAGGCCCTGCGCGCCGATGTCCATGGTCTTGCCGCGGTCATATACGCCGTCCGCGATGAGGTTGATGTCGTTACCGTTTTCATCCTTGCCGAAATGAGTGGGGTCGCCGCCGCAGGCCAGCACAGCGAGAGAGATGCGGTGCCACTCGGTGGCCTTCACCCGGTCCAGCTTGTCCGGCTCACGGTACTTCTGCTCAACGTAGGTCTGCAAGGCCGCGAGGTAGGCGTCATAGTCATCCTCCACGCCGCAGCGGCTCAGACCGATGGGCAGCCAGTCCGCAGCCGTGCTGCCAGCGTAGGTCAGCTCGTCCCCGGAGAGTAAATTGTCGGTCTCAGACAGTCCCAGCACAGAGCGCTTCTGCGCCATGATGCCCTGAATGGCCTCGGAGATATCCTCCAGCGTGTATTTGCCCTTAGGCACTACCTGCCGCTGGTTCTGCTTTTGTGCGGCCGCTGCCTGCTCTGCCGTCATGGGCGTAACGGCGATATTCACATCGGCGGTGAATGTGCCGTCTATGAACCGCACCTCGCCAATGGAGTTGGAGCGCTCCTTACGGACAAAAACGCCCCAAGTCTTCTCCTCCCGCTGTGCGTCCTTGCCCACCCGTATCTCCACCGTGCCGGTGAAGAAATCCGGATGGTCCAGTGTCACGGACTGCACATAGTACATCCCATTGATGGAGATGCCGCAGGAAACTTCGTTTTTGCTGTCCTTCAGCACGGCCAGCACTACGAGTGCGTTTTCGCCAGCAGGCAGATCATAGTTCTTATTGGCAGCGAGGTATTGCACTTCCGCGCTGTCCGTATCACCCGCCCTTTCAAACACCCAGTAAGGCAGTATGGCCCCTTCCTGTGCCTCAACATTGATGCTGTATCCTGCCGCGTAGGCTGCGGGTATCATGCCGAAAACCAGCACCAACGCCAGCAGAAACGCCGTCAAATTTTGCGTTTTTCTTCTCACAGAGGTATTCCTCCTGCTTCCGTTTATATAGCCGTATTCGTGTGGACGGAAGTTCCGCCCACGCGAATCGACAGACTACGCCCTCGGCGCAATCAGGTTTAATTATTTCTCGTCACGCTCGTCGCGCTTCACCTTGTGGTAACGGCGCACCGCGCCCACGATGATCAGCGCCGCGATGACGGCTACGATGCTCCAGACGATGATGGGGTTCTCCCGCACCACCGTGCCGATGATCTCCCACACGGAGTTGCCGCTGGCGCCGCCCTCGGTATCCTGTCCATCCGGCACATCATCCGGGGCGTCGGAGGTCTGGGGATCGTTGGTGCTGTCGGTATCAGGCTCCTCCGCATTCTCGGACAGGCTGTCCATGCTCACCTGCTGGGCATCCAGCCACACAGGGAAGGTCATAGACGTACCGCTGGCCTCCCACTTGCTGTACAGACGGTCTGCCAGTGCCGCAAGACTGCTGGCGTACTGGCCGTAGATGCTCTCGTAGGTGCCGCTGGCCATGCCGCCGCCACCGGTCAGCCACGCGCTGAACACCTCCTCGCTGCCGGAGTCGATGTACTTCTGCAGCGCCTTGGCGATGGTATCGCCGTCCTTGCCGTCCACGCCGGTGTGCTCGTTCAAACTGGCCAGCAACAGCGCCGCCAGATCCTTGGCCTCGTCGGTCTTCTTGCCCACGGCTGCGGTGGCCATGTTATCCAGACTATTGGTCAGCAGGGCACGGACCACGTTGGGGTTCTCTTCCAGCCACTTCTGGAAGGACTTATTCCCGCCGTTGGAGCCCCACTCGGCGTAGGCGCCCAGCACAAGGCCCTTGATATCGTACTCCACGTCCATGTTCATGCCGTCCTGCAGACCCTCGTCGTTCTCGTCGCCTGTGCCAGTGCCGCTGCCGCTGCCGCCGTAGTAGTAACCGCCACCGCCACTGGGGGTAGCGGAGCCGAAGGTAGCCGTAACGAGGACGTTGCCCTCATTGGGCATGGTAAATGTGGCCGGGTTGGAGATAGACTTCGCCGCGGTGCCCACAGGGAGCTGAACGGTCATGGACTTCAAGGCGTAGGTGTTATCCATGGGCGTAGCCTTGATGGTCACGCTGGTACCCGCAGGCCCATAGACTGCTTCTTTGCTGGAGAGCTCTTTGACCGTGTTACTTGCATTGCGGGTCAGTTCCACCTCGCCGCCAGTACCGCAGTCCACGTCTGTGCGGTAGTACCGCTTGCTCATATCGGGTGTTGGCAGCAGTGTCGGATACTTGTCATCCTTGTCCTGCTTCCACCAGCCGAGCTGGGCATCCTGGCCGGTGCCGCCCTGGGAGCCTTCGCCCTTGCCGCCGACACCCCATGCTACCTTACCGCTGGCAAAGTCATCCGCGCTGGCCCACTCGCCGCCATATGCGGTAGAAAACTCGCCCGCGCTATCAGCGAGGTAGTAAGAGTTTGTGACAAGCTCATTGGATGCACTGATGGCAACGTGCTTTGCCTCATTGTAGGTAAAGCAGTTCTTAATGTTGCCGGACGATGCAATGCCATACGCACGTTCTGCCGCACCTTTTCCAGCATCAGCCGTTACCTTGCCGAGGTTGTACGAGAAGGATATACCGCCAATTCCCGAAATATCTTCGCTTTTGCCGTATGCAACGATTCCCGCGGCTATACGCGTGCCGGTAATATTACCTTTGTTGAGGCAGTATTTCGCTTCGCCGCCATATGTTGAGCTCAGTCCGTATGCAATGCCCCCCGCATACTGGCCGCAGACTTCCCCGGTATTCACGCAGCGCTTTGCCCACTGCAAATTAGTCGCGCATATACCTCCGGCGTAGCCGCGCGTTCCTGTGGTTTCTGTAGCTTTAACCGTGCCACTATTTTCACACCTGGTGGCTGTGCTATTAGTGCTGCCGCCCAATATACCGCCGGCATAGAGCAGGCCGGTAACGGTGCCTTCGTTTGTACAATCCTCCAAGGTGTATTGGTTTGCCGCGTTAGAAGAATTATTGGCGCCGGCGATACCGCCTGCTGTTGCGCCGGATATATTCCCCTTGTTGGTGCAGTTGATGACCTTGACGACATTGTAGGCAGCGCCGTTGTTTGCAACATTATATCCGATCAAGCCGCCGGCGGAACCGAAAGGAAGGGCATAATTTGCATCACCATGGCTGGTTACTGTTACCTCCGTCGTGATGTTCTCTAGCGTAATGGTGCCGTGTCCCACGATAGCCGTTAAACCGCCGGCATGACCCTTTTCCGCCGTTACATCCCCGCTTATGGTCAGGTTCCTGATATATGTACTCGTGCCGTCCACACCGAGAAGCCTGAACAGTCCCGCATACCACTCCTCGCTGACCTGCAGGCCGGTGATGGTAGTGCCGTTGCCTTCAATGCTGCCGCCGAAAGAGGTGTTCCCATTGCCGATGGGCGTCCATTTCCCGGTAAGAGCGATCGTTTTATTCTCCGGCGTTAAAGCAAAGTACTTGCCCTTGTAGTTGAAGCCTTCGTCATTGACCTGCGTTTGCAGAGCAGTCAGCTTTTCGGCATTGGAGATCTGATACGGACTGTCCTTGCTGCCGTCACCGCTCCAGATATTTTTCCACACCGCGTAGAGGATAACGTTCTTTTGCTCTTTGGTCACCGTAATTGTCGGGGCCTCACCACCGAAGGTATACTCCGGCGCTGCGGCGTCCGACTTTTCACTCCAACCGAGGAACGTGCCGTTTTCGTGCTTGAAGCCAAGATCATCGGCTGTTTTAAGGGTAAATGTCCAAGACTCTACCTCTTCCTTGAGCAGCCAGCTATCCGATACCGCTGTACCCACGGTTGCGGTGCCGGGGTCGTAGGTGATGGACACAAGGCCCTCCTTTGCACCGGGCTCAAGAGAGTTATCCCAGCGGGTCATGTGTACAGGGTTGTAGGGCGTGCTCAGCTTGCTGATCCACTTCTCTATATTGGCAGCGGTAGGGGTGTTTTCGTTCAGCACCTCCACCAAGTCGGACGCAGCACTGTCCATGGTGACCTTGTAGGTCAGCTTGCCGTTCTCCTCTTCGGTTATGGTAATTTCGGTCGTGCCCGCCTTGGTAGTATCGCTGCCGTTCTTGACGTAGATACCGGTTTTCCCGGCGATATCAGCATAGTAGCTGTTGACCACCGTGCCGCCGCTGATTTTGTGGGTCATTCCCTCTGCGCCGGTCACCGTGCCGAGGTTGTAGCAGTTGCTCGCTTCGTTGATACTGCCGGCGATACCGCCCGTGGCGCAGTTGCTTGTGACCGCGCCAAAGTTGGCGCAGTTGGTTGCCGTGGCCGCCCCTCCGACCACACCGCCGACAGCAGAGCCGACCACTACGCCGGTTACCTGCACGCTACCTTCGTTCCAGCAGAGGTTTATCTTACTGCCGCTAACAGCGAAGCCAACCACACCGCCGGCGCTGACGGCCTTGTTTGATGATGTAGCTGTCACATCCACTTTGCTCAGGCAGTTGCTCACAGTGCCGGCGCCCTCTAAGTATCCTACAATACCTCCGACAAAGAAGTTGCCTCCGCTGGTATAAGTGGCGTCAATGCTGCCCTCGACCTGTACCTTCTGCACCGTACCACCCTTGAGGTATCCAAATAAGCCGGCATACTGCATGTTGGAGGTCACGAACAGTCCCTTAATCCTATGGCCGCCGCCGTCGAACGTTCCTTGAAAGACAGGGCCATTGCCAAGGCCGATCGGCGTCCACGAATAGCCGGAAAGGTCGATATCATTGTCCAACTCAACAGTCTTGTCATTGAAATTCTCAGAGATTTTACTACCGTTTTTATCCTTCGCCGTGCCGTTCACCAGCGCGGCAAAGCCGAACATCTCCGCTGCGGTGCGCAGTGTATACGTCTTTTCGTCCTTATTTCCCACATACCAATCGATGTCCGCTTCGATTTTGCCGCCGATGGTGTAAAAATATGTGTTCTGCGTGGGATCACCGTTCTTTTGTATGTCAATGATCTTCGTCGGCTCTCCCTTGGTGCCGTAGCTTACCATGTCGCCGCTTTCAAGCGTGGTCGTATCCACCTCCACAGAAAATGTTTTGTTACTGGCCCAGACACAGTAGGCGTACCATGTGTCGCCGTTTTGGAACACGGTCACATCTTCGCCGCCCTCCAGACGGATGTCCTTGGCCGGTGGGGCGTACACCTTTGTCAGCGTCAGCTCATAAACACGGCCAGAAGTGCTGCCGGCGCTGATATACGTCAGCTTAGGCACCTTAACCTTATCTGCCATGCTCCAATTCACGGCATTACCAAGGCCGCTTGTGCCGCCGTTCAGCTCCCATGTTACGCGGCCGGCGGCAAATTCGTCCTCCGTCCGGGCGCCGGTGTCGCCGTTCTCGCCGTTTTCATCGGCCGTGCTGCCGAAGGTGGACTGGTCCTCCCCCACCAGATAGAAGCAGTTGGTTATTGAGCCGTTACCGCCCACGGCAATGGTGTCCATGCTGTCTTTGTTATAGTAATAGCTGCTGGACACCGTCGCGCCTTCCACGGCCGTGCCCACCAGACCGCCGACTGCGGCATTTTCATCGCTGCCCTGTGCCTCGGCGGTGGACATGCAGTTTTTCACCGTGCCGCCGGACTCCAGCGTCCCCACGAGCCGGCCTGTGCCGCCGCTGATGTTCACGGACTCGATGGAGCCCTTTACCACGCCGAACAGGTCGCCGTTCAGGCCGGAGATGGAATAGCTCGCCCCCACTCCGTTAAACTTTCCCGCAAAAGGATGGTCAGATGTGCCAATGGGTTCCCAGTCGCCGGGCAGTGTGATCGACGCCTTAAGGGTAATAGTAGCCACACCTGTTGTGTCACATCTGCCGCTGTTGACCATGCGGGCCAAGAGCTTGAATTGGTCTTCATTTTCAATGCTGCATGTTTGCAGAAATTTCTGCCACGCGGCATAATCCGCAAAGTCCGCTTCCGTTCCGTAGTACAGCTTTATAGGTTTAGTAACTGTGTACTCAATACCGTCCGGTGTAATCTCCAACAATTCGTCACCGGCTGGGTCGGTGGTAACATATATACCCTTAGCTTCCGTTTTAATGGTAGCCGTACCTTCAGTTACCTCGTATTTCCCATCGATGGGCTCAATCAAAGCGTCACCCACCATGACGGTTAACTTAGCTTCACAGTCTGAAAAAACAGGCTCGAACATGATGATCTTGGGAAGTTCCCCAAGCACAGGGTAAGGTTTGTCCGCAGTCCACATCCACCCCTTATCGCCCTCAATGTCCATGTTCACTGTCGTAAGGTCTGCGTTCTGCCCAGTAATAGCGGCACAGTTGATGGCCCCAGTTCCCCCCACCACTTTGTCTTCAGCACCGCCATTTTTGTAAAACCAGCAGTTTTTGACATTCGCAGCTGTACCGGCACCTACCACACCACCGCGGTTACTCCCGGGCACTCCTATCTGTCCATAAAAACCACAGTTGATGACATATCCTTTAGCGTTATTGCCTACAACGCCGCCGACCTGAGCTTTATTATTTTTAATGACGCCGGTTACTATCAGGTTTTTCACCGTTCCGGCGCTTACGCCAAATAATCCTTGGCGAAGCCCCCCATCAATATACAGTCCCTCAACAGCATGCCCATCGCCGTTAAACGTGCCTTGGAACTTATTTGAGATGTTACCGATGGGCGTCCAGTTTTTGATTCCCTCACCACACACACCGCTCAGGTCAATGTCTCGTGCCAACGTAATGACCTTGCCGGAGAAAGTCTGTGCGGCAACGGTACTACCCGTACTATCCTTGGCCTTCCCATTCACCAGCTGGGCGAAATACGCCAGTTCCTCGGCGGTGCGGATGGTATAGTCTGTAGCAGTGCCATCACCATACCACGCGGAGACGAAATCATCCTGTGTGCCGTAGTACAAAGTGATGTCGGTTTCCTCGCCGGCAAATACATATTCCAGTGTGCCGTCGTCACCCAGCTTGGGCGTAGTTTTGGCCACAACTTCATCCGCGGAGGACTTGATATAAATAGAGGTGCCGGTATAGCCCTCCGTGGTCAATTTCAAAGTGATTTTCTCATCGGTGCCGGTATACTTGTCACTCAGCGTGCCGGTTTCGCTGCCGATGCCGACACCCTCGCTGGGTGCTTCAGTCGTTTCGCCCTCGCCGGGCTCGGAAGCCGCGGCGGGAATGACGATCTTCACATCATAAGCAGCTTTTTCGTTCCACTTCTCCAGCGTCACCGTGCGTTGAGCAACCACGGGGGTATCAGTGCCTTCGCCCTCCTGAGTATCGGCTTCATTGGAAGACGCGTTGACATCGTCCTCACCCTCGCCGGGGTCCTTGTCCTCGTCACTGGGGTTGGCGAGCTTCTCGTCCTTGCCGTCCTCGTCCTCGGTGTCTCCGCCCTCGGCGTCCCCGCTGGGGGTGGTGCCAGTTGTACCAGCGCCGCCCTCGACGATGGGCGTGCCGCTGCCGCCATTCCCGGCGTCCGTCGGCACCTGCTGCTCCTGCTGCTGGCCGTTGTCCGGCATGTCACCCTCGGCAAAGGCCGCGGGGGTCACCAGTGTCAGCGTGAGCACTATGCTCATCAGCAGGCTCACGATACGGCGGGACACTCTGCTTGTCCGTCTCTTCATGTGATTTGCTCCTCTCTTTGTTGAACGTATCTATGTAAAAACTTTTCAGTTGCCGCTTTTCGGCATCACCACATACAGCTTGCCGGTCTCCGGGTCTTCGTACACCGTGCCCTTCTGCTCAAAGCTGCTGGAGGATTGGATGTCCTGCTCCATCTCCTCCGCGTTGTCCAGCTCCTGCATCTGCTCTCTTTGCAGAATTTCCACGCGCGTCTTGCTCAGGTCCACGTTCCAGTTCAGAATGACCGCCGCCATCAGGCCGCAGGCGAACACCAGCATCACGTCCGCAAGGTTTGCCACGCCAGCCATGGCGTCCACTTCCTCCGTCACATGACGGCGGGAGGAAAACTTACCCTTCAACATCGCTCGTGACCTCCTCCAGAACTGCCTCCATCAGCGTTTCCAGCGACACCATATCGTCGTTGTACCACCGCTTGCGGATGTGGGAGATAACGCTGGCCACCGCCGCGCTGATAACGCCCGCGATGGTGGTGTCGAACGCCACGTTCATGGACTCCGACAGCGTCACCGTGTCACCCTGTCCCAGCGCCACGATGCCGGGGCCGAGGGGTATCAGCGTACCCAGCAGGCCGAACATGGGACCCAGCTTGGCGATCATGTCGGTGACGGAAGTGGTGCGGGCGTTCCGCGCTTCCTCCGTGGCCAGCAGACGCTCTGCCAGCGCCGTCAGGGTGTCCTTCGGCAGGTTGCGGCTCTCCGCCAGCTCCAGCAGGGCCTTCTTCTGCCGCCGCAGCAGGCCGCTGTTTTCGATCAAGTCGGCAAGGCCGTCCGCGCCCGCCGTGTGTACGTCACGCAGCAGCTGGGGCACGTCGCACTTGTGCTTGCGGCGCTCCGCGATGTACTCCACCACGATGTCGCCGATCTGCCAGACTGCGCCGGCCATGAGGACCAGCAAGATGATAAGACAGGGGATCATCAGCGCTTGCGCGATGGTATGCAGTATTTCACTCAAAGAGATCATGTGTGTTTGCTCCTTCTATTTCTTCCTATTTAAGTAAGTTGTATGTGGTTTTGGTTTTGCCGTTCAACAAAGAGAGGAGGTGGGAGGGGCGGCTTTTCCCCTCCCACCCTTATGGAAAGCTGACAGTCTCCGTTCAGACTGTCTCGGCTTGACAAGGGTTGGTGTCTTTTTCGGCAGCCGCTTTCTTAGCTTCAGCGGCTTCCCGCTCTGCGCGGCGCTTCACGGCCTTTTCGTGGGCCAGTTGGCCCTGCCGCAGGTTCTTCTCGATCTGCTTCTGCCGCTTCTTCTCCTTACGCTCCGCCAAAAACAGCGGCTCCTGTATCGCCCGCTCCCTGCGGTAGCGGGCCGTGCTGTTCAGCTTCATCGTCCGTGCGGGCGGCAGACAGGCCGCACGCATAGCTGCGTCCCAGCTTCCGAAGCGTTGTTCGATAAACGCGCCGCCGTCCACCTCACAGGGTGCTGGGCTGTGGCGCAGGGTGCGGGCACACCGGGCCAGATACAGCGCCAGCTCTCGCAGGGGCGTGCCCGCGTGCTTTTCGGCAAACGCCGCGTCCCGCGCCGCCAGCGCGTCCTTGGTGCGCTGGGCGATCTTCTGTTCGC
>ERZ827101.1564-NODE-1564-length-26081-cov-4.416814_pt1 | contig 26081 bp, 16 predicted proteins | sample MGYA00519869_ERZ827101 | MGnify/ENA primary metagenome ERZ827101 (study PRJEB31778, sample SAMEA3449256) | human gut metagenome | biome: human gut; feature: human-associated habitat; material: faeces | place: United Kingdom | collected 2010/2012 ...
CGTCCTTGGTTTTTGATATGACAGAACAGGATTTAGCACTGTTTCGTATGCTTTATTCTGAAATTTTGCCATCGGCGCAGAACTGTCAGGTATTAGTACAGACCTATTTTGGTGATGTCCGTGACGTATATCAGGATTTGATTCAATTGCCATTTGCAGGAGTTGGTCTGGACTTTGTAGAAGGAAAACAGACGAAAAAATTGATTGAACAGTATGGATTTCCAAAGGATAAAATATTGTTTGCCGGATTGGTTAATGGTAAAAATATTTGGAAAAATCATTATAAAGAAACACTCCAGGCACTGCAAGAGTTGAAGGGAAAAGGGATTCACACGGTGTTATCGACTTCATGTTCTTTACTTCATGTTCCTTACACAATAGAACAGGAGAAAGAATTGTCCGATGAATATAAAAAGCACTTTGCTTTTGCAAAAGAAAAATTATTGGAACTGCGTGATTTAAAGGTGCTTGCAGAGGATGAGAACGTTCTTTCCTCCGTTTTGTTAAAGGCAAATGAAAGTCTGTTTTTGGAAGGAAGAGACTGCGTAAAGGACGAAGTGAAAAATCGCCTAAAACAAGTGAAGGATGAAGATTATGTGAGAACGCCTGCAAGAAAGGAACGTCAGAAGAGACAGAAAGAGGTTCTCGGTCTTCCGATTTTCCCGACAACAACCATTGGCTCTTTCCCGCAGACCAAAGATGTAAAAGCAAACCGTTCGGCTTACCGTAGAGGCGAGAAAACGAAAGAAGAGTATGTAGCATTTAACCGTGAAAAAATTTCGGAATGTATCCGCTGGCAGGAAGAGATTGGATTGGATATACTTGTCCATGGTGAATATGAAAGAAATGATATGGTGGAATACTTTGGCGAGTCTTTAGGGGGATTTTTGTTTACGAAATTCGGATGGGTGCAGTCATACGGCACGCGCTGTGTAAAACCGCCGATTATCTGGGGAGATGTGTACCGCGACAAACCGATAACCGTGGACTGGTCCGTATTTGCACAGTCACAGACCGATAAAATTATGAAAGGAATGTTGACCGGACCTGTTACGATTTTAAATTGGTCCTTCCCTAGAGAAGATATATCCATCGAAGAATCCATGATGCAGATTGCTTTTGTAATCCGGGATGAAGTGCTGGATTTGGAGAAGAATGGTATTCGTATGATTCAGATTGATGAGGCAGCCCTTCGTGAAAAACTGCCGCTCCGTAAATCGGATTGGTACTCGGAATATCTGGATTTTGCAATCCCTGCTTTTCGTCTCACGCACAGCGGGGTAAAACCGGAAACACAGATTCATACACATATGTGCTATAGTGAGTTTAATGATATTATCAAGGCGATTGACGATATGGATGCGGACGTGATTACATTTGAGGCATCCCGGTCAGACTTGCAGATTTTGGATGCTCTCCGTGACAATCATTTTGAAACAGAGGTTGGACCTGGCGTATACGATATCCATTCGGCACGTGTACCGTCAGTCGAGGAAATTGTGACAGCATTAAAAGGAATGCTTGAAAAGATTGAGCCGGATAAACTTTGGGTAAATCCGGACTGTGGTTTGAAAACCAGAGGTGTCAAAGAAACAGACGCCAGCCTGCGGAACATGGTAGCCGCTGCGAAGGAGATACGATAAAAATATAAAAGAAATTCAATTCGTGTCGAGACAGGATAACGCTTCGCGTTATAGTCTCTCACGAATTGAATTTCTTTTTACCTAAGCACTAATATCGTTTGTTACATACAATTTTGATGTTTGATTGTTAGAAAAACTGGGACAAATATGCGCTGCCAGTTTTTTTGTTGTTTATGTTAAGTGTTCGCTGCCGGTTTCTTTGAGTTCCAGTAATTCCGTAGAAAAACTTTGTGACGAGTGGGTTTTGAGTACGTCGGTATGAGTTGCAAGAAGTCCGGTGGACTTCTGCTATGCAACGACCGAAGCGGAGCGGAGACCACTGGTGGTTTCAGTGCCCATACCGCTACGCACTCAACAAACGGGAGTGCCCACGAGACGCAAAGCTTTTCTACGGAATTACGGAAAACAAAAAAAGTGCCAACAAACACTTGACACAAACAAACCTAAAAAACTATCACCGCATCCTCCCCAAATATGTTATAATACTCTTAAAAACAAATTTAGGAGCAGCCATATGCTAACAGTTATTATGATTCTGCTTGGGATAGCAGTCCTTTTACTACTGGATGGTATTCTGGAAAATCATTTTCCAATAACGAAAGAGTATCACATACAATCAGACAAAATTGAAGAAGACACAACAGCACTCCTGCTTACAGATTTACATGCCTGCTGCCGGGGGCGCAAAAAAGATAAATATGTGCAGATGATACAGAGACAGAATCCCGATATTCTTTTGATTACGGGAGACATGACGGTGAAAAACGGAAACCATACGGAGAGCGTGACAGCGTTTTTGAAAGAAATCGTTTCCGTGGCACCTATTTTTTATGCACCCGGTAATCATGAAATTCGTATGCCGGAGTATGAAGTGTATCAGCAGAACTTAAAACAAATGGGAATAAAGTATCTAAAAAATGAGGCAGTGTCTTGTGGTGAAGTCGATATTTATGGACTTGACTTGCCGGAATATTGGTATCATAAAGTTTGGCAAAAAAGAGAATTTTCCAAAGAGAAAGTAGAAAAATTGTTAGGCAGTGTAAAGAAAGACAAATTTTCAATTCTGCTTGCACATAATCCGGAATATTTTAAAAGTTATGCGAAATGGGGAGCTGACCTTACGGTAAGCGGACATATCCATGGCGGCATTATGAGGCTGCCGTGGATTGGCGGCGTGATTTCGCCGAGCCTTCGACTTTTTCCAAAGTATGATTCCGGTGAGTTTGAGGAAAACGGGAAAAAGATGATACTCAGCCGGGGGATGGGACTTCACCATATTAAACTTCGTTTTTTTAACCGCCCAGAGATAAGCGTCATAAAAATCACTTGCCAAGATAAGTCTAAATAGGGTATTATAGATAGGTAACGCTAAAAAAAGTGTACATTTGCTAAGGGGGCAGAACAGATGGAACTGCAAGTAAAGTTAGAAGTGTTTGATGGTCCGTTGGACTTACTTCTTCACTTGATTGAAAAGAATAAAGTAGATATTTTCGACATTCCGATTGTTCTTATTACGGAGCAGTATCTTGATTATGTCAGAAAAATGGACACCAAAGATATGGATGTCATGAGCGAGTTCCTTGTGATGGCGGCGACGCTTGTAAAAATCAAATCCAAGATGCTTTTGCCTGCAGAAGAAGAGGAACAGGAAGAGGAAGAAGATCCAAGACAAGAACTTGTGGAACGGCTCTTAGAATATAAAATGTACAAATATGCATCCTTTGAATTAAAGGACAGACAGGTAGATGCCGGAAAAGTGTTTTTTAAAGAACCTTCGATTCCGGACGAGATAAAAAACTATAAAGATGAAGTCGATTATGAGGAATTGCTTTCCGATGTAACGCTTCGCAAACTGCAAACCATTTTTGATTCCGTGATGCAGAAGCAGGTGGACAAAATCGATCCAATCCGAAGTGAGTTTGGCAAGATTGAAAAAGAAGAAATTAACATAGAAGACCACATGATTTTTTTGGAGGAATATGCGATGCTGCATAAAAAGTTCAGCTTTCGTAAAGTGCTGGAAAACGGCTCCGGAAAAAGTTATGTGATTGTCACATTTCTAGGTATATTGGAAATGATGAAAACCGGGAAGTTTACGATTGAACAGGACAAGTTATTTGATGACATTATCATTACATATAATCCCGGCAAGGAGCAGGAGGAAGAACAGTGAATATAAAAAAGTTAGAAGCCGTTGTGGAGGCAATATTATTTTCCATGGGAGAGGCTGTCGAGATTGAACGTCTGGCTGCTGCCGTAGACCATGATGAAGATACCGTGCGCAAAATTATCCGCAGTATGATGACCAGGTATGATGAAGAAGACAGAGGAATTCATCTCATTGAGTTAGATGGTTCTTTCCAGTTGTGTACAAAGCCGGAAATGTATGAGTATCTGATTAAGGTGGCTCATATTCCGAAAAAACATGTTTTGACGGATGTGCTTTTGGAAACGTTATCCATTGTTGCCTATAAGCAGCCGATTACCCGCTTGGAAATTGAAAAAATCCGCGGGGTATCGTGCAGTCATGCGGTAAATAAATTAGTAGAATATGGCTTGATTGCAGAAGCCGGAAGACTGGATGCACCGGGAAAGCCGATTTTATTTGGTACGACAGAAGAATTTCTTCGCTACTTCAGCTTGGAATCACTGGATGATCTGCCAATTTTAAATCAGGAAACAATCGAGACCTTTAAGGACGAAGCGGAAAAAGAAGTGATGCAGGAACTGGAAGAAGAACAAGGTGAATAAACGTTTTTCGGTTATTTACTGCTTATTGAAAAATTTTTCTTGCGTTTTTACTTTTACTGTTATATAATGTGAAAAGACAAAGGCGTCAAAAGAGTATTGAACTATACTCTTTTGACGCCTTTTGTAGTCAAAAAATATTTTTGACAGACGGGAACATGAGTGACTATTCCATACGTCAAATACAAGGAGGAATTTCGATGAGTGAATATGTAGAAGAATGTAAACGGAAACCGATTGGCTTGTATGACCCTCGGTTTGAACATGATAACTGCGGTATTGGCGCAATTGTCAATATTAAAGGAAAGAAAACGCATAGTACCGTAAAAAATGCGTTAGAGATTGTTGCCAATCTTGAACACCGCGCAGGAAAAGACGGCGAAGGAAAAACAGGAGATGGTGTTGGTATTCTCTTACAGATTTCTCATAAGTTTTTCCGTAAAGTAGCAGAAAAGCTTAGTATTGACATCGGAGAAGAGCGTGAATATGGTGTCGGTATGTTCTTTTTCCCACAGGATGAGTTAAAAAGAAATCAGGCAAAGAAAATGTTTGAAAACATCATTGCCAAAGAGGGAATGGAATTTCTTGCATGGCGTGAAGTACCGATTGCACCGGATATTCTTGGAAAACGTGCCGTGGAATGTATGCCGTATATCATGCAGTGTTTCGTAAAGAAACCAAAGAAAGTTGAAAAGGGACTGGATTTTGACCGTAAATTATACATTGCAAGACGTGTCTTTGAGCAGTCCAATGAAAATACTTATGTGGTTTCACTTTCTTCCCGTACAATTGTATATAAAGGAATGTTTTTGGTTTCACAGCTTCGCTTATTCTTCGATGATTTGCAGGATGTCGATTATGAATCCGCGATTGCGATTGTACATTCCCGTTTCTCGACAAACACACAGCCGAGCTGGCAGCGTGCTCATCCAAACCGATTTATTGTACACAACGGTGAGATTAACACCATTCTTGGTAATGCAGATAAGATGCTTGCCCGTGAGGAAACGATGGAATCTGAGCAGTTAAAAGGAGAACTTCACAAAGTACTTCCGGTTATCAATGCCAGCGGTTCAGACTCAGCAATGCTTGATAATACACTGGAATTTCTGGTAATGAGTGGTATGGAACTGCCACTTGCCGTAATGATTACAATTCCGGAGCCTTGGGCAAACAACCGTTATATCAGTGAAAAGAAAAAAGACTTTTATCAATATTATGCAACGATGATGGAGCCATGGGATGGCCCGGCCTCCATTTTGTTCTCAGATGGCGATTTGGTTGGTGCCGTGCTTGACCGAAACGGTCTGCGTCCTTCCCGTTATTATATTACGGATGAGGATGAATTGATTCTTTCTTCCGAGGTCGGTGTTATGCCAATCAGTGAAGAACATGTCATTAAAAAGGACCGTTTAAGACCGGGCAAAATGCTTTTGGTTGATACGGTAAAAGGAGAATTGGTGGATGATGATGTTTTGAAAGAGACATATGCATCCCGTCGTCCTTATGGTGAGTGGTTAGACAGCAATCTGGTAGAATTAAAAGACATTCACATTCCGAACCACCGCGTGGAGCACTACAGCAATGAGGAGCGGAGAAAACTTCAGAAAGCATTCGGTTACACATATGAAGAAGTGAAAAATTCCATTCTTCCAATGGCTCAAAATGGTGGCGAGCCGATTGCAGCCATGGGACATGACACACCACTTCCGATGCTTAGCAAACAGCCACAGCCGTTGTTTAACTATTTCAGACAGCGTTTCGCACAGGTAACAAACCCACCAATTGATGCGATTCGTGAGGAAGTAGTAACATCAACTTCAACTTATATTGGAGAGGACGGAAACCTGTTACATGAGCAGCCGGAAAACTGCCGTGTGCTTCGTATTAAGAATCCGATTTTGACCGATACGGATTTGCTGAAAATTAAAAACATGGATGTGCCGGGATTCAAAGTTGGTGTTATTCCGATTACTTATTATAAAAATACTTCTTTGAAAAAGGCAATTGACCGACTGTTTTTGGAAGCAGACAGAGCTTACAAAGATGGTGTTAATGTGTTGATTCTTTCAGACCGTGGTGTCGATGAAAACCATGTGGCAATTCCTTCTTTGTTGGCGGTGTCCGCAATGCAGCAGCATTTGGTACGCACAAAGAAAAGAACGAGTGTTGCCATGATTTTAGAGAGTGCAGAGCCAAGAGAAGTTCATCACTTTGCCACCTTATTAGGTTATGGTGCCTGCGCCGTAAACCCATATCTGGCGCTGGATACCATCAAACGCTTGATTGACTGCAACATGCTTGACAAAGATTACTATGCTGCTGTGGATGATTACAATTCAGCCATCCTTCACGGTATTGTAAAAATTGCATCGAAAATGGGTATCTCGACGATTCAGTCCTATCAGGGTTCCAAGATTTTTGAGGCGATTGGCATCTCCAAGGAAGTGACAGATGTGTACTTCACCGACACGGTATCCAGAATCGGTGGTATTTCGCTTCAGGATATTGAGACACAAGTAGAAAACCTTCATACGCGTGCTTTTGACCCATTGGATCTTGGTAACGATACAACACTTGACAGTCTGGGTATGCACAAGTTACGCAGTGGAAAAGAAGATCATCTTTATAATCCAAAGACGATTCATCTTTTACAGCAGGCAACTTGGCAGAAAGACTATAAATTATTTAAAGAATATTCAAGAGAAATTGATAATGAAGACCGCTTCATGAATTTGAGAAGTTTGTTAGACTTCAAATTCCCGAAAAAGGGAATTCCGCTTTCGCAGGTTGAGCCGGTTGAAAGCATTGTCAAACGATTCAAAACCGGTGCGATGTCTTATGGTTCTATTTCGCAGGAAGCACATGAGACGTTAGCCATTGCGATGAACCGCTTACACGGTAAATCCAACAGTGGTGAGGGCGGTGAGAGTTTAGAACGACTCTCGATTGGAAAAGACGGCTTAAACCGCTGCTCCGCAATTAAACAGGTGGCAAGCGGACGATTTGGTGTCACTTCTCATTATTTAGTAAGTGCAAAAGAAATTCAGATTAAGATGGCACAGGGAGCAAAACCGGGTGAAGGCGGACATCTGCCGGGTGGAAAAGTTTATCCTTGGATTGCAAAAACAAGACTTTCAACACCGGGTGTATCCCTTATTTCCCCGCCGCCTCATCATGATATTTATTCGATTGAGGATTTGGCACAGTTGATTTACGACTTGAAATGTGCAAATACCAATGCCAGAATTTCCGTAAAACTGGTATCGGAAGCAGGTGTTGGTACAGTCGCTGCCGGCGTAGCAAAAGCCGGTGCAGGCGTCATCCTGATTTCCGGTTACGATGGTGGTACCGGTGCAGCTCCGGCAAGTTCGATTCACAATGCCGGACTTCCTTGGGAGCTTGGTCTTGCCGAGACACACCAGACACTGATGATGAACGGACTCCGCTCAAAAGTTGTGATTGAGACAGATGGTAAACTGATGACCGGCCGTGATGTTATGGTAGCAGCATTGCTTGGTGCTGAAGAGTATGGTTTTGCAACCGCACCGCTTGTTACGATGGGATGCGTGATGATGCGTGTATGTAATCTGGATACCTGCCCGGTTGGTGTGGCAACCCAGAATCCGGAACTGAGAAAACGATTCAAAGGAAAACCGGAATACGTTGAAAACTTCATGTGTTTTATCGCAGAAGAAGTTCGTGAGCTGATGGCAAAACTTGGAGTAAGACAGCTTGATGAGTTAATTGGACGTACGGATTTATTGAAAGTGCGTGATGACATTCAGGATGATGAGAGAACGAAGAAACTGGATTTGTCCGCAATTATTGATAATCCATTTGCAAAAGATAAAAAGCATTTATATAATCCGAAAGATGCGTATGATTTTAAATTGTCAAAGACAATGGATGAGAAAGTATTCTTAAAGAAATTTAAGCATGCGCTGGAAACCGGAGAAAAAACAAAAATTAGTGCAAGAATCAGCAATGTGGATCGTGCACTTGGTACAATTCTTGGTTCTGAAATCACAAAGAACTTAGGAGATGATGTACCGGCCGATACCTTTACGGTAGAATGTATCGGAAGCGGCGGACAAAGTTTTGGTGCCTTTATTCCAAAAGGACTTACGCTGACATTGGAAGGTGACAGTAACGATTACTTCGGAAAAGGACTTTCCGGTGGTAAACTGGTTGTCTTTCCACCGGAAAATGTACAGTACAAAGCAGAAGATAACATTATCATCGGTAACGTTGCTTTGTATGGTGCGACAAGCGGTGAGGCTTATATCAACGGTATGGCAGGCGAGCGTTTCTGTGTCAGAAACTCCGGTGCACACGCTGTTGTAGAAGGTGTTGGCGACCACGGCTGTGAATATATGACAGGCGGCTGTGTCGTTGTCTTAGGTCCGACCGGAAAGAACTTTGCAGCCGGTATGAGCGGTGGTATCGCTTATGTACTGGATGAAAATAGTGACTTGTATCTCAAACTGAATAAAGAGCTGGTATCATCCAATGCAGTAACGGATAAATACGACGTTATGCAGTTGAAAGATATGATTCGTGAGCATGTAGAAGCAACCGATTCGGAACGTGGTAAAGAAATTTTAGCAAACTTTAGTGAGTACCTGCCAAAATTCAAGAAAATCATTCCTCATGATTATCAGGCAATGTTACAGGCAATTGCCCAGATGGAAGAAAAGGGACTGAGCAATGAGCAGGCACAGATTGAAGCATTTTACCAGTTGAAAAAAGCACGCTAAGATTTTTTGAAAACGAAGAAAGAAAGGATGATTACAATGGGTAAACCAACCGGATTTATGGAATATAAACGAGAGAACAACCTTGAGATAAAGCCACTTGAACGCATTAAAAACTTCAATGAATTTCATGTACCGATGAGTGAAGAGGAGCGCAGTGTGCAGGCTTCCAGATGTATGGACTGCGGTGTTCCGTTCTGTCAGTCGGGCATGATGATTGGCGGTATGGCAAGTGGCTGTCCGTTAAACAACTTAATTCCTGAGTGGAATGATATGGTTTATCGTAACGGATACGAACAGGCACTTGGCAGACTGCTTAAGACAAATAATTTTCCGGAATTTACTTCCCGTGTCTGCCCGTCTCCATGTGAGGCAGCATGTACCTGTGGATTGAATGATTCACCGGTAACGATTAAGGAAAATGAAAATGCCATTATCGAATATGGTTATGAACACGGATTGATGGGACCAAAACCTCCGAAAGTCCGTACAGGCAAAAAAGTAGCGATTGTAGGTTCCGGTCCATCCGGACTTGCGGCTGCTGACCAGTTGAATAAACGTGGACACAGCGTGACCGTATTTGAACGCGAGGATTATCCGGGCGGACTTTTGATGTATGGAATCCCGAATATGAAACTTGACAAATCGGTAATAGAACGTAAAATAGAAGTAATGAAAGCAGAAGGGGTTGTTTTCCGTACCGGTGTCAATGTCGGTGTGGATGTAAAAGCCGATGAGCTGAAAAAAGAATTTGACCGCATCATTTTGACTTGTGGCGCTTCAAACCCTCGTAACATCAATGCTCCAGGCAGAGATGCCAAAGGTATTTATTTTGCCGTTGATTATTTGAAACGGGTAACCAAGCATTTGCGCAATCCGCAGTATACGGATTATATCAATGCCAAAGATAAAAATGTACTCGTTATCGGAGGCGGTGATACCGGAAATGACTGTGTTGGTTCCTCGATTCGTCAGGGGGCTAAAAGTGTCGTTCAGCTGGAAATGATGCCAAAACCGCCGGTTTGCCGTTTGGCAAGCAATCCTTGGCCGGAGTGGCCGAAAATTCTTAAGACCGATTACGGTCAGCAGGAAGCAATCGCTGTCTTTGGCAGTGACCCGCGAATCTATGAGACCACGGTAAAAGAATTTATCAAGGATAATAAAGGTGATTTGAAACAGGTTAAAATCGTGAAACTGAACTGGCAGAAAGATGAAAAGACCGGACGGATGCAGATGAGCGAAATTCCGGGAAGTGAACAGATTTTAGATGTTGACCTCGTCTTTATTGCGGCAGGATTTTTAGGCTCCGAGGAGTATGTTACAAAAGAATTTGCCGTAAAATGTACGGACCGCACAAATGTGCAGACGAAGCAGGGCGAATACAGCACCAGTCAGAAAGGAATCTTTACAGCGGGTGATATGCACCGAGGACAGTCCTTGGTTGTCTGGGCAATCCGCGAGGGAAGAGAGGCAGCCCGTGAAGTTGATAAAGATTTGATGGGTTATACCAACCTCAATTAAAGGGTACAATTATCCGGTGGCAGAGGACTGCTGCCGGATTTCATATGGAAAGGAGAATAAACTATGTCGCATTACACAAAGGAAGATATCATTCGTATTGTAGAAGAGGAGGATGTAGAATTTATCCGTCTGCAATTTGTGGATATTTTTGGAATTTTGAAAAACATGGCAGTAACAGCCAAACAGTTGGACTCTATTTTGAATAACCGATGTACGTTTGATGCCGCTGCAATTAATGGGTTTGATACGATGCATGTGGATGAACTTGTTTTAGTTCCGGATTTGGATACTTTTACAATCTTCCCTTGGAGACCGCAGAGAGGCCGTGTAGCACGTTTTATTTGTGATGTGCGTCATACGGATGGAACTCCTTTCATGGGAGATTCTCGTTATATTTTAAAACAAGTAATCGAGGAAGCGGCAAAAGACGGCTATACGTTAAATGTCGGACCGGAATCGGAATTTTTCCTCTTTGATATGTCGGAAGATGGACAGCCAACGACAAATACCAGTGAAAAAGGTGGATTTTTTGACATCGGACCGGTGGATGCCGGAGAAAATGCAAGACGTGATATCGTGCTTTCACTGTCCGAGATGGGATTTGAGATGGAATCTTCGTATCACTCCAATGAAGTATGCCAGCATCATATCGATTTCAAATTTGATGATGGAATTCAGACAGCCGATAATATTATGACATTTAAACTTACCGTTCGTACCGTAGCAAAGAGACATGGACTTCATGCTACGTTTATGCCAAAGCCAAATTATGGGAAAAAAGGTTCTGCGATGTTCTTTAACATGTTCTTGAGCAAAGATGGTGAGAACATTTTCAGTGACCCGGATGAAGAGTATGGTCTGAGCAAAACAGCATACTATTTCATGGGTGGAATTATGCGCCATATTAAAGGGCTTACTTTAATTAACAATCCGATTATCAATTCTTATAAACGTTTGGTGCCGGGATACAATGCACCGGTTAATATTACATGGTCACGTAAAAACCGTACTCCGCTTATGCGTATGACAAGTACCGGTGAGATGGGACCGCGTGTAGCATTGAGAAGTCCGGATGGCTCCTGTAATCCATATTTGGTTTTAGCAGGATGTTTAGCTGCCGGATTAGATGGCATCCGCAATAAAATCGAGCCACCAACCTGTATTGATGATTTAGAGGAGGCACAGGAATTTGATATTCTGCCAAGAACTTTGATTGAAGCGGTACAGGCATTTGAAAAAGACGAATTTTTCCATAAAGTATATGGAGAAGAGTTGTCACGCATAATCATCCAGAAGAAAAAACAGGAATGGGATGAATTTTGCGAACAAGTAACCGCATGGGAAGTTGAGAAGTATCTGGACCGAATTTAGTCCGGATACCGCTTATTTTGATACTTTTCTACGGGGAGGTGTGAACGATTCTGCGCATTATAGTAGCGTTTCCTAAGCTGGATGATGCGAAAAAAATAAAAAATGTTTTGAATCGGAGCGGATATGATGATATACTAGCATTTAATAGTGCATCGCAAGTGATTGCAGCCGCCAATGAATGTGACGGCGGTATTGTGTTGTGCGGATATCGTTTAACAGACATGCATTACAGTGAATTGTATGGCTATCTGCCGCGGGAATTTCAGATGCTTTTGGTAGCATCGCCTGCCAAATTGCAGGAATGCTCAATTGGCAGCATTATGTGTTTGTCTATGCCGATTCATTCGCATGAATTAGTAAGTACCATTGAAACAATGGCAATGGAACTTTACGCAGCGGAGAAAAGGAAGAGAAGATACCAGCCAAGGAAACGATCCGAAAAAGAACAAAAATCAATTGATGATGCCAAGGCTCTTCTGATGGAGCGAAACCATTTGTCTGAAGAAGAAGCCCATAAATATATCCAGAAACTTAGTATGGACAGCGGAAACAATCTTGTGGAAACTGCGGAGATGATTCTGGCATTCGATTAAAGGAGGATAACATGAACGCATATCTGATACTGGAAGACGGAACTGTGTTTACCGGAAAAAGCATAGGCAGTAAAAAAGAAGTCATTAGCGAAATTGTTTTTAATACGTCAATGACAGGATATCTTGAAGTGCTCACGGACCCAAGTTATGCCGGACAGGCAGTAGTAATGACCTATCCGTTAATTGGTAATTATGGTATTTGTAATCAAGACAAAGAGGCGAAAAAGTCAAATACCGATGCTTTTATTGTAAGAGAACTGGCAAGACTTGGAAGCAACTTCAGAAAAGAAGAAAGTATTCAGCAGTTTCTTGTAGAGCAGGACATTCCGGGAATTGAAGGAATTGATACAAGAGCCCTCACCAAACGACTCAGAGAAAAAGGAACAATGAATGGCATGATTACCACAGAAAAACCTGAGGATTTATCTGCCGTTCTTGAAAAAATTAAAAAATATTCCGTTCGCGGTGTAGTTGACAAAGTAACTACAAAGGAAATTGTTTCCTATAAACCGGGCGATTTAGATACCGATAGCAACATTTCTATTACAAAGAAGGTTGCTATTCTTGACGTTGGAACGAAATTTAACATTGCCAGATGTTTGTTGAAACGTGGCTGTGAAGTTACAATTTACCCGGCAAAAACGAAAGCAGAAACGATTCTTGCTTCCCATCCGGACGGCATTATGCTGACGAATGGACCGGGGGATCCGAAAGAATGCACAGAAGTCATTGAAGAGTTGAAAAAACTGTATGCATCGGATATTCCGATTTTTGCAATTTGCTTGGGACACCAGTTAATGGCACTTGCCTGTGGCTGTGACACGGAGAAAATGAAGTATGGCCACCGCGGAGCAAATCATCCGGTCAAGGACTTAAAAACCGGACGCGTATACATTTCTTCCCAGAATCATGGCTACATGGTAAAAGAATCTTCGGTGCCAAAAGAGATTGCCGAGGTTGCCTTTGTAAATGTCAACGATGGCACAGTCGAGGGACTTCGTTATTTACAGAAAAATATTTTCACGGTTCAGTTTCATCCGGAAGCTTGTGCCGGACCGAAGGATTCGGAAGTTTTGTTTGATGAATTTATCAAGATGATGGAAGAGTAAGGAGGATACATACAATGCCAAAAATGGATGAAATCAAAAAAGTTTTAGTAATCGGTTCAGGCCCAATCGTTATTGGACAGGCTGCCGAATTTGATTATGCCGGTACGCAGGCTTGTCGTTCTCTGAAAGAAGAAGGAATGGAAGTAGTGCTTATTAATTCCAATCCTGCTACCATTATGACCGATAAAGATATTGCTGACCGTGTTTACATTGAGCCATTGACCGTTGAAGTGGTTCAGAAACTGATTCGCAAGGAAAGACCGGACAGCGTGCTCCCAACACTGGGTGGACAGGCTGCGTTAAATATTGCGATGGAATTAGAGGAATCCGGCTTTTTAAAGCAGGAAAATGTTCGTCTGATTGGTACGACTGCACAGACAATTAAGCGTGCAGAAGACCGTTTGGAATTTAAAGAGACAATGGAAAAAATCCACGAGCCGATTGCTGCAAGTATTGTCGTGGAACATGTGGATGATGCGATTTTGTTTGCCAACGAAATCGGTTATCCGGTTGTTATCCGCCCGGCATATACCCTTGGCGGAAGCGGCGGCGGTATCGCACATAACGAAGAAGAGCTGCACGATATCTGCTCCAATGGTCTTCGTCTGAGCCGTGTCGGACAGTGTTTGATTGAGCGCTGCATCGCCGGATGGAAAGAGATTGAGTATGAGGTAATGCGTGATGCGGCAGGAAACTGTATTACGGTTTGTAACATGGAAAATATTGACCCGGTTGGTGTGCACACCGGTGACAGTATTGTAGTAGCACCGTCTCAGACATTAGGTGACAAAGAGTATCAGATGCTTCGTACTTCAGCATTAAATATTATTACAGAACTTGGTATTACCGGTGGATGTAATGTGCAGTTTGCACTTCATCCGGACAGTTTTGAATACTGTGTTATCGAGGTAAACCCTCGTGTCAGCCGTTCTTCCGCACTTGCTTCTAAGGCGACCGGATATCCGATTGCAAAAGTAGCAGCAAAGATTGCGTTAGGATATACACTGGATGAAATTCCAAATGCTATTACGAAGAAAACCTTTGCAAGTTTTGAGCCGGCACTGGATTACTGTGTTGTAAAAATTCCGAGACTGCCATTTGATAAATTTATCAAGGCAAAACGTACTTTGACGACACAGATGAAAGCAACCGGAGAGGTTATGAGTATCTGTGATAACTTTGAAGGTGCGTTGATGAAAGCACTCCGTTCACTGGAGCAGCACATTGACAGTCTGGATATCGGGCGTTACAGTGACCGCTCCAAAGAAGAACTGCTAGAGCGTATCCACATTGTTGATGACCGCCGTATCTTTATTATTGCCGAGCTGATTCGCAAGGGTGCTACCTATGAAGAAATTCATGACATTACAAAAATCGATTTGTGGTTCATTGATAAAATTGCCCATCTGGTAGAGATGGAACAGACTTTGAAAAACGAAACATTGACACCGGAAATTTTGGCAGAAGCAAAACGAATGGAATTCCCGGATGTTGTTATTGCTAACTATACCGGCATGACAGAGCGTGAGATTCACGATATGCGCCATGAAAATGGAATCGTTGCTTCGTTTAAGATGGTTGATACCTGTGCGGCTGAGTTTGAGGCAAGTACGCCATATTATTACAGCGTGTTTGGCAGCGAAACGGAAGTTTCCAAAGATAAGGACAGAAAACGAATCATGGTTCTTGGTTCCGGTCCAATCCGAATCGGTCAGGGTATCGAGTTTGACTTCTGTTCGGTTCACAGTGTGTGGTCACTGGCACAGAGCGGCTATGAGACAATTATTGTAAATAACAATCCGGAGACGGTAAGTACGGACTTTGATGTGGCAGATAAATTGTATTTTGAGCCATTGACACCGGAAGATGTAGAAAATATCGTGGATATTGAGAAACCGGATGGTGCGGTTGTTCAGTTTGGTGGACAGACAGCAATCAAACTGACAGAAGCACTTCTCAAAATGGGAGTTCCGATTTTGGGAACAAGTGCAGAGAATGTAGATGCGGCCGAAGACCGTGAGCTGTTTGATGAAATCTTAGAGCAGTGTAAGATTCCGAGACCGGCAGGAAAAACTGTATTTACAACAGAAGAGGCATTAGCGGCAGCAAATGAACTTGGGTATCCGGTTCTTGTCCGCCCATCTTATGTACTTGGTGGACAGGGCATGCAGATTGCGATTAATGATGATGATATTCGTGAATTTATGTCAATTATCAACCGCCATGTGCAGGAACATCCAATTCTTGTTGATAAATACCTTATGGGTAAAGAGGTTGAGGTTGATGCGGTATGTGATGGCGAGAATATTCTGATTCCTGGTATTATGGAACACGTAGAGCGTGCCGGTATTCATTCCGGTGACAGTATCTCGGTTTATCCTGCCATGAGCATTAAACCTGAAGTTCAGGAAGTTTTAGTCGATTACACAGCAAAACTTGCAAAATCCCTTCATGTAATTGGCTTGATTAACATTCAGTTTATTGTTTATAACGATGAAGTTTTTGTTATTGAAGTAAATCCTCGTTCGTCAAGAACGGTACCATATATCAGCAAAGTAACCGGAATTCCGATTGTGAAACTGGCTTCCCGCGTAATCCTCGGTGAAAAAATCACGGATATGGGTTACACACCGGGACTTGCGAAAAAATCGGATTACATCGCAATTAAGATGCCGGTATTCTCCTTTGAGAAACTGCGCGGTGCAGAAATCAGCTTAGGACCTGAGATGAAGTCAACCGGTGAGTGCTTAGGTATCGCAAAAACATTTAATGAGGCACTTCACAAAGCCTTTATGGGAGCCGGAATCAATCTTCCGAAATACAAGAAGATGATTCTTACGGTAAATGATAACTCGAAAGACGAAGCAATTTCCGTTGCCAGACGTTTCCAGGCACTTGGCTATGAAATCTATGCGACACGCGGAACAGCTAAGTTCTTAGGCAAGAACGGCGTTTCGGTTATCGGTGTCAACAAGATTGAGCAGGAATCCCCGACACTGATGGATTTGCTGCTTGGCCATGAGATTGATTTGGTAATTGATATTCCAAAACAGGGTGAACATTCCCACGATGGTTTCCTCATCCGCCGTACTTCTATTGAGACCGGTGTTACCTGTCTGACTTCTTTAGATACGGCAAATGCACTTTTGACTGCGTTAGAGGATTCTGAGAAAAATGAATTGACATTAGTAGATATTGCTACGATTGACACGAAATAAAGGTTTACAACGAAGTTAAATTGTGTTATGATAGCAAATAGCCATTACTCAGATTACGGAAACTCCGACCGGATCTTAGTAAATGGTGATAAGAAAATATTTAGGAGGTATGTCACAATGATGACTACAGAAAAGAAAAAAGAAATTATTGCAGCTTATGGAAGAACACCGGATGATACAGGTTCACCGGAAGTTCAGGTAGCGCTTCTTACTGAGCGTATCAACACTTTGACAGAGCACTTGAAAGAGAATAAGAAAGATCATCATTCTCGTCGTGGTATGTACAAAATGATTGGTAAGAGAAGAGGCCTTTTGGATTATCTGAAGAAGACAGATTTGGAAGGTTATCGTGCGCTGATTGAAAAACTTGGTTTGCGTAAATAATTTGTATGAGTTGAGTGCTTTCGTCAAATGGATACTGTTTGATTGAAGGCACTCTTTCTATGAAAAAAATTTTTCTTAAAAAGGTGAGAAAATGAAACGAAATCGCAGTCAGGCTATGGTTTGCCGGGATGGCAAATTACTGCTTGTAGAACACAGAATGAAAGGAAGAGATTTCTTTAATCTGCCAGGCGGCGGAATTGAGGAAAATGAGACACCGGAAGAAGCAGCTTTGCGTGAGTTAAACGAAGAAGCAGGCGTGAGTGGAAAAATTGTGCGTCCGCTTGCCATTGAATATAAACCGGATTTGGAAAGCCGGATTTTTACATTTTTGGTAGAAATTCCGGATGATGCGGTTCCACACAAGGGAATTGACCCGGAATTATCGGAGTCGGAACAAACGATTGTCGGTGTGACATGGCGTACATTAGAAGAGATTGCGGAGCGTGACCGTGCGTACTTATTTGGAGCCGGTCTGATGCGTGTGCCACTGTTTCACGATGAGGTTTTAAAGTGGCCCGATGACGCTATCAGTTATCCGGAATAAGGAAAGTTGCTTTTTTTGCAAAGATTGTGTATAATAAATTTTGTATGTAAATTGAGATGACACCGAGACTTCTGAAAAACTCATTGATACAGTGGTTTTTTCAGTGGTTTCGGCATCTCGAAATAAAAATAAAGGAGAAAAAGTATGTACAAGACATTTTCAATGGAGCTTGCAGGACGTACTTTGTCAGTTGACATTGGACGTGTAGCTGCTCAGGCAAATGGCGCTGCATTTATGCGCTATGGTGATACAGTTGTCCTTTCTACGGCAACAGCATCCGAGAAACCAAGAGAGGGAATTGATTTCTTCCCATTAAGTGTAGAATATCATGAAAAGATGTATTCCATCGGAAAAATTCCGGGAGGATTTACAAGACGTGAAGGGAAACCAAGCGATAACTCAATTTTGACTTGTCGTGTAATTGACCGCCCGATGCGTCCATTGTTCCCAAAAGATTATCGAAATGATGTAACACTGGAAAACTTAGTTATGGATGTTGATCAGGATTGTGCACCGGAACTTGTTGCTATGCTTGGTTCTGCACTGGCTACCAGTATTTCAGATATTCCATTTGATGGTCCGACCGCAGCAACACAGGTTGGTTTGGTTGACGGTGAACTTGTTTATAATCCGACAAGCGCACAGCGTGAGGTTTCTGACTTAGCACTTACTGTTGCTTCCACAAGAGATAAAGTTATCATGATTGAAGCCGGTGCAAATGAAGTTGATGAAGCTACGATGATTCAGGCAATTTATGGTGCTCATAAGTTGAATGGACAGATTATCGAGTTCTTTGACAAGATTGTTGCTGAGTGTGGTAAAGAGAAACACGAGTATGAGCATTTCGATATTCCGGAAGATATGTGGAATGACATGGTTAATTTCATTACACCGGAAGCTATGGAAGAAGCTGTATTTACTGATGTAAAACAGGTTCGTGAAGAAAATATCCGCGGTATTAAAGACCGTTTGGAAGAGCGTTATGCAGAGGAGCATGAGGACTGGATTTCCTTTATTGATGAGGCTGTTTATAAATTCCAGAAAGTTACAGTCCGTAAGATGATTCTGAAAGATCACAAACGTCCGGATGGCCGTGAGGTAAAACAGATTCGTCCACTTCATGCTGAAGTTGATGTACTTCCTACAGTACATGGTTCCGGTTTGTTCTCTCGTGGACAGACACAGGTGTTGAATGTTACAACATTGGCTCCACTTTCAGAGAAACAGAAATTAGATGGTTTGGATATTACAAAGACATCCAAGAGATATATGCATCACTACAACTTCCCATCATGGTCCGTTGGTGAGACAAGACCATCCAGAGGACCGGGACGTCGTGAAATCGGACATGGTGCTTTGGCAGAGCGTGCTTTGGTTCCTGTTCTTCCTAGTGAAGAAGAGTTCCCATATGCAATCCGTACCGTATCCGAAATTTTGGAATCCAACGGTTCTACATCTCAGGGTAGTATTTGTGCATCTACATTGTCATTGATGGCTGCCGGTGTTCCGATTAAGGCACCAGTTGCTGGTATTTCCGTTGGTTTGGTAACCGGTGATACCGATGATGATTACTTGATTTTGACAGATATTCAGGGTCTTGAAGATTTCTTCGGCGATATGGACTTTAAAGTTGCCGGTACGAAAAAAGGTATTACTGCCATTCAGATGGATATTAAGATTCATGGTTTGACAAGAGAAATCGTGGAGCAGGCTATTGCAAGAACAAGAGAAGCCCGCCTTTACATCTTAGATGAGGTTATGGCAAAAGCAATTGCAGAGCCTAGAAAAGAAGTAAATGCTTACGCTCCAAAGATTAAACAGATTATGATTGACCCGGCTAAGATTGGTGAAGTTGTTGGTCAGAGAGGTAAGACAATCAACGCATTGATTGAGCGCACCGGTGTTAAAATCGACATTACCGATGATGGTGCTGTTTCCGTTTGCGGAACAGACAAAGAGGCAATGGACGAAGCACTCCGTCTCATCGAAATCATCGTAACTGATTTTGAAAAAGGTCAGATTCTTGAGGGAACAGTTGTCAGCATTAAAGACTTTGGTGCTTTCATTGAGTTTGCTCCCGGCAAAGAAGGAATGGTTCACATCTCAAATATTGCAAATCGCCGCATCAATCATGTAGAGGACGAGCTTACACTTGGTGATAAAGTGAAAGTTATCTGCCTTGGCAAAGATAAAATGGGACGTATTAGTTTCAGTATTAAGGATGTTCCGGAAGAATAAGATAAGAAATATTAGGTATTGTAAGCTGCAAGCTGGTGAAAGCCGGCTTGTGGTTTTTTACTTGTGTTACCGTTGGCATAGAGGAGAGAGTGTTTAAGATATGAAAAACAGAAGGAAAAAAATAGCAGTTTGGCTGGTTGTGGCTTTGATTATGCAATTAATATGTCCTAGTGGTTTAATAAAAAGTAATCATGCAAAAGCATTAACTTCTGATAATTTTCATGATGATGACTGGCATGGTTATAAAATGCATCCATATTCAGTTGATTTGACAGGTGAAAATACAGTATCTACTGGTAGTGCAATTGAAATATGTCAGGAGGATGTTTTTGAATCTCCGCTCATATATGAGCATTATGAATCTCTTAAATTTACCTATGAAATTGAATTTAAAGATGAAAAACTTAAAGAAAAAGAGTTGGCTGATTCAGGATTACCAGAAGACGCGTGGTACTTTGATACAGTAGAATGTTCGTTTGGATTAACCTCAAAAGATAAACTTAGACGTAAAGGTTATTCAAAAAAAATATGGGTAAACAAGACGAACCTAATATTAGCATTAGCTCATCAGGATACATATAATTATGATGATGTATTCTACAATGAGTATAGGTTAACTTTACATAATTCTTATGATGGCTCCTGGTCGTTGCAAGTGAAATCTGTTCGATTAATTTCTATACGGTTTATTCCGTATGAAAATATTGGAGTATGTGATCCTGTTCCTACGCCTTCTTATACTCCATCTTGGTTTATGCCAGAATATTGTTATAGTACACCAAGGCCACCAAAGCCGATTCTGGATGAAAATGAATTAAAAAATAGGAAAGGCAAAGACTTTTCAATTGATTTGTCGCGATATCAAACAGAGTTTACAAAATATAATTGTTGGATTGATTTGCAAGATGAGTTAAATGATTCTTGGTATTGTGCACAAGATTATTCAGAAATTAGATTGCGATATCAATTGAAATGTAAAGAATTTGACGAAAATGAATCCGATTTTTGTGAATCTAGTGATTTTTTATGCCAGAATTTGTTGATTCAAGCAGTTTGCAATTCTGCTGATTTGAATGGCTATAGTTCAAATAAAACAAATTATGTAAACAGACCTACAGCAAAATCAAAAAATTCACAAGGAGAAGTTTCTTTTGTACCTTATGTAGAAGTAGATGGAACTGAAAAGAAAATTATAGGTTTTAATTTCAGGTTGATGGACCGCAAAGGCTTTTGTTCTTGGACAAAGGAAGTTGAAAGTATAAAAATTACAGGAATTGATTTTGTTGCCAATAAGAATACGCCAACTCCGACAGTTACAGTTATGCCTACGGTTACGCCAACAATTACACCAACAATTATACCAACAATTATACCAATAAAAGACACCCAACAGATAGAGAACGAAAAGTTACCATTAAATACGCTATCTAGTACATCGGCAGAAACTGTGCTGCCAAAAGTATCAAATCTTAAATTGAATGCCGGAAAGAAAAAACAGATTAAGATTATGTGGAATACAATAAAACAGGCTGACGGTTATGAGATTTACCGTTCAACTAAAAAGAACAAGGGCTACCAAAAGCTAGCAGATGGTTTCAAGAATAAATGCAGTTTTACAGATTCAAAAATAAAGTATGCAAAAAACTATTATTATAAAGTGCGTGCTTACTGCATAAGCGGGAAAAATTATCAGTATGGTGTTTTTTCGGATGTAAAGAAACTGATGTTGAAACGAAAAGCACCGGCATTTAAGCTAAAAAGGAAAATAACAACGGATGGAATCCATTATATAAGTATTCGGTTAAAATCATGTTCTGACCCATATTTGCAAATGTGGGTTCGGTTTGGAAAAAAGAAATACAAGAAAATTCCTTTATCCAAACATAAGATTAGGAAGAATGCTACATTAAACTTTAAGTACACACCCGGAAAGGGCAAGATAAGCTTTCGCATTCGAAGCTACCGGGTGCGAAACAAAAAAAGAGAGTACAGTAAGAGTAAAACAAAAAGGATTTAGTAAACCATGGGATACGAATTAACAAAAGGAACAAAACTAAATAATCGTTATGTGATTGAGTGTACACTTGGCAGTGGTGGCTTTGGAACAACCTACAAGGCAATGGATACTTTAATTGATGTTCCGGTGGCAATTAAAGAGTATGAAAACAGCAGCGAAAAAGACCGGAAAATAGCACAGCGTGAAGTGAAGATGGCTGCCCGCTTTTATGCACTGGATGGAATTGCCTCTGCCCGTGACTTTTTTGTTGTTGATTCGATTTCATATATTGTAATGGAATATGTTGAGGGCGAGAGTCTGAAAAAATATGTTAGAAATTATGGGACGATGAAGGGAGAAGATATCCTTACAAAATTAAAACCTGTGATAGAGTCTCTCTGCGTGATACATAAAGAAGGAATTATTCATCGTGATATTAGCCCGGATAATTTAATGGTGACAAAAGGTGGAAGTATTCAGCTTATTGATTTTGGTGAGGCAAGAAATTTTGAAGAACAGAGAAACAAGGAATTAACGCTTGTTTACAAGCGTGGCTATGCACCAATTGAGCAGTGCAGGCAGCGAGGAAAACAAGGAGCGTTTACAGATGTTTATTCGCTGTGTGCGACCATATATTTTGCGATTACCGGAATTGACCCGGATGATTCGGTTGAACGAATGATTGCGGACCATATGAAACCGCTGCATGAATTTTATGGCACAGGTTTAAGTGAGTATGAAATTCACGTGATTGAGCGAGGACTTTTCGTTGATGCGAGAGACCGGTTCCAAACAATGGATGAATTATTTGAAATGCTGTATGAGAAAAAAGATTTATCAGAATTTTCAGGCAAAGCAAATGCTGATAAAGATAATACAACACATCATCCTTTTAATACGGCTCATATTATGCGTGAAATCGACACTTTTTATGATAAGAAAAAAGAGCGAAAAAAAGGAAGAACTGCTTCCAAAATATTTATAGCAGGTTTGATTGCGGTTCTGCTTGTGGTCGTTATTTCTGTCTTTCAAAATAAATCGGAAATAAACAAAAGACCAGTGGTGGCTGCCCCTCAAACAACAATGCCGGCAACAAGTGTACCAACGTTAACAGCAACACCATATACGGTTACAATTGAAAATTATGTCGGGTTAGAAAAAAAGTCGGCAGTAGAGAATCTGAAGAAATTAAAAGACGAAGGTTTGACCGTGCGTTTCCAAACAAAATACAGCAAAAAGGCGAAAGGTACGGTGATTGCACAAAGTATTCCGGCAGGGAAAACGTATTTCGATGTATCGAAAAAAACGCTGCGGCTTACGATTAGCAAAGGAAAGAAAAAAACTGTTGCCACGCCAAGACCGACAGTTACGCCAAAACCGGTGCCAAAGAAAAAGAAATCAAAAGTTAAATTTAATGGTGACTTAGATTCACTATCATAATAGGAGAACATAATGGAAGAGGAAGAAAAGAGACGTATTTTTCATGAAATGATGCAAAAGTGTTTTATGAAATGCGACCGTTTCATGATTGAAAAATGGAAAACAACTGAAAAACCACTCAGTCAAGTAATTGTGGATGAGGTTAGGCAAAATGCTTATTATAACTTTTATGATAAAGTGTCAAAGGCAAAAATCGCCTCACGTCCAACCATTCAAAAATGGTTTGGAATTCATGGACAGTCGATGCCGAAAAGAGAACAGATTATTCATCTGGCATTTGTCTGTCAGTTATCAGTAGATGAAATAAGAGAATATTTTATGTATGCCATTTCTGAACATGATTTTCAAGTGAATGATTATCACGAGATGATTGCTTTGTACGGTTTGGAAAATCATATGACTTATGAGCAGTATGAGCAGATGGTTGCTTATTTTGAACAATACAGCGATTGGAATGTGCCTATCCGGCAGACGGCACACACGGACGAGATTTTAAAGCGTTATGAGCCGGTAAAAAATCTTGACACGAAAGAATTTCTTGTGTGGATGCGAAAAAACGAAGCATTATTTAAAGGCTACAGCATGACAACCTATCAAAATTATATGGCATTGTTAGAGAAAGCACTGGCTTTTTTTAGAAAAGATATCAAACAATGTTTGTTTACTGCCTTAGAAGATGCCGGATTTTTTTCGTGGCTGAAAAGCAATGACATTAAGGAAGAGGACTATGGAAAAGAAATACGGCGTTTTATAAAGAATCAGACCCGGCTGGTAAAAAGCCCGTTATCCAAAGAAAAAGTGAAAGAGATTCAATTTTTGACGAAAATGGCATATAGTCCGCTTCGACGTGTCTCGGATTTAATTGTAGAAATTTATGATGGTATTCATTTTCCACATACACGGTTTGGAGATATGAAGCGGAATTTTCTGCAAAAAGAAATTGGTGCAGTGGATGCGAAATATATTTCTGATATTAGTTCGATTGCCAAACAAAAAGAAAGGGAAATGCGGCTTTTGCAGGCATATACGAAATGTCGAACCGGTAAGACGGATGACGAAACAAAATTACAGGAATTGGAGAAAGAAATTCGTAAACAGCGTCAGCGCACGCATAACATACGCCGTGCAGATTTGCTTGTCCTGATTCATTATGTGGTTTTGAAACAGTCAGGAGAGGAGTCGCCGGAAGTCGTGAAAAAGGAATTTGTAGCAATGGCAGACAGTATACTGAATTTATGCGGTATGCGTCCGATGGACGATAAATATCCATTAGATTATTTACTGCTACAGTGCTTTGGAAGTGTTGATGTGTATACGTTGACGGATGTTTTGGAATAGATGTGAGATAGGAAAGACGGCGGTGAGCCGTCTTTTTTGTGTGTAAAAAAAAGAAAGGGAAATGGACATGGGAGTGATATAGTGGCTATAAAATGATAATGCTCAAAAGGAGGAAAAAGTAATGAAAAAAATATTTAGTATTATGATGATTTTATGTTTATGTTTTTGCATGATTCCAATAGGAAACACACAAGCAGCGACTATTAAATTAAACAAAAAAAATTTAAAACTTACAGTTGGCAAAACTTATAAGCTTAAAGTTAAAAATTTAAAGAAAAAAGTAAGATGGAGTTCTAGTAAAAAAAGCGTTGCAACAGTAAATGCAAAAGGAGTAGTAAAAGCCAAAAAAGCAGGCAAAACTATTGTTACCGCAAAAATTCAGTCGAAGAAACTAAAATGTAAGGTGCTTGTAAAAGCAAAGTCGAAGACCAATAAATCAACGCAATCAGAAGAAGAGATCAAATATGGTTCGCTTGAGGGAAATATAACATTTCATTATAATAGGTATAGAGGCTATGTAAGTGATACGGGAGCAAAGGTTTTTGTAATAAATAAAAAAGAGAATGTTGTGGTTGGAAAAGGAACAGTTGATGGTACTGGTAATTATAAAATTTCACATATTCCAGTAGGACAATATAATATTTTGATTTCTTCACATGAATGCAAATCAGAAACTGTTTTATACGGTAATGAACGTGAAAATCTTGAAAAACAGTATAATATTTTCATGAATGTGGCTGGTACAATATATTGGCAATATAATGTTGATATATACGAAAATGAAACAGCACAAGTAAGTTATGCGTTCCCATATTCAGATTTTTAATGGTATAAAAGATATTAAAAAGCATTATCATTTTTAAATTATAAGATTTGTGTAATATGTTATATAGAGTCATCTGTTTGGTAATTATAATCTTTACTAGAAGATGACTCTATTAAAAAAACGTAATAAAATAATTGGTTAAAGGAGATAGGCGTATGAAAAAAATTTTAGTATTAATGTTTATATATATGTCGTTTTTTATATTTTGTCCATCTAAAGTAAATGCGGCAGTGAGCAATATTGAGGAAAATAAAACATGGTCAGGCGAAATTGAGGATAGTAAATATTTTTATTTTACCCCAAAGGAAACAGGATTCTATTCAGTGAACAAAATAGCTGATAATGCCGATATTTA
>ERZ827101.1586-NODE-1586-length-25732-cov-36.316704_pt1 | contig 25732 bp, 16 predicted proteins | sample MGYA00519869_ERZ827101 | MGnify/ENA primary metagenome ERZ827101 (study PRJEB31778, sample SAMEA3449256) | human gut metagenome | biome: human gut; feature: human-associated habitat; material: faeces | place: United Kingdom | collected 2010/2012 ...
TTATCCGCTTATGCAACTTATAATCAGGGATTTAATTTATAGAAGTCCCCTTTAATGTTTTGAATGGTTGCGCAAAGATATTACTTTTTTTCCGATAATCCGCCGCGGGAAGGGTTGAAAAGTAAAATATTTCGGATGTTGCCGAATTTTCCTATTTTTGCGGTCTGAATCGGATAAAAATGGACGAAACGACACATATTCCGCATCCCGCATGGAGTTATCCTGCGGTGATCTATGAATTGAACGTGCGGCAGCTGACGCCCGAAGGGACTTTCGCCGCCGCCGAAAAACATCTCCCCCGCCTGCGCGAGCTGGGCATCGACGCCGTGTGGCTGATGCCGATCCACCCGATCGGCGAGACGAACCGCAAGGGGACGCTGGGCTCCTACTACGCCGTGCGCGACTACTGCGGCGTCAATCCCGAATTCGGGACGATGGCCGATTTCGACCGCTTCGTGTCGACGGCGCACGGGCTGGGGCTGAAAGTGCTGCTCGACTGGGTGGCCAACCACACGGCGCGCGACGCGCGGTGGGTGACCGAGCGTCCGGCCGACTGGTACGAGCGCGACGCGGCGGGCGAGCCGGTCGTGCCCAACGGCTGGGACGACACGGCCAAGCTCAACTACGCCAACCGCGCCGTGTGGCAGGGGCAGATCGACGCCATGCGCTTCTGGCTCGCGGAGCACGGCGTGGACGGGTTCCGCTGCGATATGGCCATGCTGGTGCCCACGGCCTTCTGGCAGGAGGCTGCGGCGCAGCTGCGCGAAGTGAAGCACAATCTCTTCATGCTGGCCGAAGCCGAGCAGGCGGATCTTTTCGACCGTGCGTTCGACGCCTGCTATGCGTGGGAGTTCCACCATATCGTCAACGACATCGCGCAGGGACGTCGCCGCGTATGGGATCTGCGCAACTACCTTTACGCCGACCGCGACCGTTATCCGCGTTCGGCCATGCGGCTGATGTTCACCTCCAATCACGACGAGAATTCGTGGAACGGCAGCGAGTTCCGCCGGCTGGGCGATGCGGCCGGGATCATGGCCGCGCTGACGTTCGTGCTGCCGCAGTCGATGCCGCTCGTCTATACGGGGCAGGAGTTCGGCTACGACCATTCGTTCGCCTTCTTCGACCGCGATCCGATGGTCGATCCCCGTCCGGGGCGCTTCACGGAGCTGTACCGGCTGCTGTGTCTGTTGAAGCACCGCAACCGCGCGTTGCAGGCGGGCGAGCGGGGCGGTTCGTTCGTCGAGATCGAGAACAACGCCAAGGATTGCCTGATGACTTTCGTGCGCGAGGTGGAGGGCAACCGCGTACTCTGCGTGATGAACCTCTCGCCCTATACGATCCACGCCGATTTCAATACGGGCATCTATCAGGGCGAATACGCCGATGCGCTGACGGGCGACCGGATCGTCGTGCCTTATCGCGTCGAGCAGGATATGGCGCCGTGGAGCTACCGGATTCTGATTCGGGAGTGATCCGGTCTGGGGCTTGTCGGGAGGGGTGCGGCGAAAGCCGGCGCTTTCCTGTGGCGGCGTAACGATTCGTTCGGGCAAACCTCTTGCCGGAACGGATCTTTTTTGCTACCTTTATACCCGTTTGGCAAACTGTATACGCTGACCTATGGATACCGACCGATACGACATTTTCCTGAGCTACCGCCGCCGAGGCGGCTTCGAGACCGCGAAACATCTTTTCGACCTGCTGACGCGCGACGGTTACAGCGTCAGTTTCGATATCGATACGCTCCGTGCGGGCGACTTCGACACTACACTGCTGCGGCGTATCGACCAGTGCACGGACTTCATCCTGATTCTCGATCGGGAGGCCTTCGACCGCACGCTCGACCCCGCGTTCGACCGCAACAAGGACTGGATGCGCATCGAGTTGGCCTATGCCCTCGACAAGGGCAAGAACATCATCCCCGTGATGTTGAGCGGGTTCACCGAGTTTCCCGACAATCTGCCTGCGGACATCGCCGCCGTCGAGCGCAAGAATGGCCCGAAGTACGACCAGTACTATTTCGACGCTTTCTATGCGAAGCTGCTGCGCTTTCTCGATTCCCGCCCGGTCGAGCGGGCTGCGGCGCCCTTCGGCGAGCCTGCCGCCGGAAGTTCGACGTTGAAGATCAAGAGCGACACGGATTGCCGCATCTTCGTCGACGACGAGGAGCGGGGCACGGCCCGCGCGGGGTCGCTCTTCCGCCTGCCGCTGCGGGGCGGGAGCTATCTCCTGCGGTTCGTGAGCGTCGAAAACCCCGCCGATGCGGTCGAGCAGACATGGCGTATCGAGAAGGATGTCGAAGAGTTGTACGTCGTGGCATTGGCGCCCGTCCGGCGGCAGCGCGAGGAGCGGGAAAAACGGGAAGCAGCAGCCCGTGCTGAGGAGGAGCGCCGGCGCCGCGAAGCCTATCTGCTGCAACTGCCCGACGAACGATTCGTGACGTTCAAGGATAACAGTGGCAAATACGGTTTTTCAGATCGGGAGAATAGCGAACTTCTGATTCCTGCTAATTACGGTTATGCCTACTCTTTCAGCGAGGGTTTGGCGAAGGTTAAGAAGGATGGGAAATTGGGTTATATCGACAAGTCGGGCAAGACGGTGATTCCTTTGATTTACAATGACGCAGGTCCTTTCCGCGTGGGTTTGGCGTGTGTCCAGAAGGACAGAAAATGGGGTTATATCGATAAGTCGGGCAAGACGGTAATTCCATTTATTTACGATGACGCATACTCTTTCCGCGTGAATTTGGCGTACGTCAAGAAGGACGGAAAATCTGGCTATATCGACAGGTCGGGCCGGTGGGTGAAGGATGCCTGACACCCGTGTAGAGCGTATCGATGGGCGGAGACATCCGGCGTTTTCCGGTGTCGGAGCAGGGGGCGGCATCGGAATTGTACGCGAGGCTTGGCGGTTCGGAAAATTCGAGCTATCTTTGAGACGATGATACGCAATCTCCTCCTGTTGGTCTGCCTGTGCGCGTGGCTGCCCGCCGCGGCGCATCCCTACGCGGTGGAACAGATCGAAAACGTGCAGTCGGCCGACCGCACGCGCTTCACGTCGAATCCCGACGGGATCCTCTCGCAGGCGGCCGTGGCGCGCATCGACTCGATCTGCTACGGCCTGCGCCGGCGCGGTGCGGCGCAGGTGGCCGTGGTGGCCGTCGACGCCATTGCGGGCGGAGATCCCTTCACGTTCGCCTACGAGCTCTTCTCGAAGTGGGGCGTCGGCCGCCGCGAGGACAGCAACGGCGTGGGCATCCTGCTTGTGAGGGAGCAGCGCGAAATCCGCTTCGTGACGGGGCGCGGCGTCGAGGGCGTGCTGCCCGACGCGCTCTGCAAACGCATCCAGACGAATTACATGTTGCCCGCCTTCCGCGAAGGCGACTACGACCGCGGCATGGTGCGCGGCGTCGAAGCCGTGGCGGCCGTGCTCGCGGGCAGCGAACTCGAAACGGGCGTGCCGGACGCCGTTCCGCAGGAGGACGACACGCCCTGGTGGGTGATCGCGCTGATCGTGGGCGGATGCGTCGCCGTGCCGCTGGTGGCCGTCGTGCGTATGCTGCGCTGTCCGCGCTGCAAGCGGTGGTTCGCGCTGCGGTCGCAGGGCGAGCGGATCGTGCTGCGTGCCGAGGGGTGGCGCATGGTCGAACAGACGCTCGTCTGCCGCCGTTGCGGCGAGACGATCCGGCGTCGCCGCAGGGAAGCCGACGGCAGCGACATCGGCGGCCGCGGCGGCGGAATGTGGATCGGAGGCCGGGGTCTCTTCGGCGGAGGTTTCGGCGGAGGACATGCGGGCGGCGGCTTCGGGGGCGGCGGCTTCGGAGGCGGCGGTGCCGGTTCGAAATGGTGAAAAGCAAAAAAGCGGCGGGCAGGTTAGTAACCTTGTCCGTTCGTCCGTATTAATTAACGTATTTAACAACGAAAACGAACCTTTTCGTTAGGCCGAGCGCCGAGCCGCACTTGTGCGGGCTATGCCGAGGCGAGAAAAGGAGCATGAAAGTGAACAACATGAAAAAGAGTCTTTGGATTGTCCTTGCGGTCGTTGCGGTGCTCGCCGTCTGGGGGTATTCGGTCTACAACGGCCTGGTCGAAAAGGAGGAGGCCGTACACGGTGCGTGGTCGAACGTCGAGACGCAGTATCAGCGCCGCTCCGATCTGATTCCCAATCTGGTCAATACGGTGAAGGGGTATGCCGCCCACGAGCAGCAGACGCTCGCGGCGGTGGTCGATGCGCGTTCGAAGGCGACTTCGATGAATGTCGACGCCGACGACCTGACGCCCGAACGGCTGGCGGCGTTCCAGCAGGCGCAGGAGGGCGTGCGTTCGGCGCTGGGGCGTCTGATCGCCGTCGCCGAGAACTATCCCGATCTGAAAGCCAACAGCAATTTCCAGGAGTTGCAGGCGCAGTTGGAGGGGACGGAGAATCGCATCGCCGTAGCCCGCACGGCCTTCAACGAGAAGACGCAGGCCTACAACGTCGCCGTCCGCCGTTTTCCGGCCAATCTGGTGGCGGGAATACTCTCGTTCGGGCAGAAACCCTATTTCGAGGCGGACGACAGCGCTGCGCAGGCGCCCGAAGTCGCCTTCTGATACGACAAACTACTAACCCTGATTCGATATGAAACGATTTTTTCTGTTGACACTGGCCTCGGCGGCGCTTCTCGGCGCTTCGGCCGCACCGGTCAAAACCTATGAAGTGAAGAGTCCCGACGGTCGTCTGGCCCTCGTGCTCACGGCAGGCGAACGGCTGAGTTTTACGGTCGCCCGCGACGGGGAGACGCTGGTCGCCCCCTCCGAAATGGCGCTGACGCTCTCGACGGGCGAGGTGCTGGGCGAGTCGCCCCGGGTGCGCTCGGCACGGCGGCGTGCGGTGACCGAGACGATCGACGCGCCGCTCTACCGCCAGAGCCGTTTCGATGCGGCCTACAACGAACTCGACCTGCGCCTGCGCGGCGATTACGGCATCCTGGCCCGCGCCTACGACGACGGCGTCTGCTACCGCTTCTATACGGAGCGCGACGGCGAGCTGACGATCGTCGACGAGACGGCGCAGCTCAATTTCGAGGGCGATCCGTCGGCCTACATTCCCTATTCCAAAACGGAGATTCCGATGCGGACGTCGTTCGAAAATACCTACGAGTACGCGCCGCTGAGCAAGTTCCGGACGCAGACGGTGGCCTTCATGCCGGTGCTCGTCGATCTGGGAGAGCGGGGTTACGTGCTTTACACCGAATCGGACGTCGAGGCCTATCCGGGCGTCTACCTTACCTACGACAAGGAGGCCAAGGGGTTTGCGGCCCGTTTCGCGGAGTACCCGACCGAGACGTCGCTGACCAAACGCTTTCAGGACGTCGTGGAGCGGAGTGCCGACTACATCGCCCGCGTCGACGGCCGGCGCAGCTATCCGTGGCGCATCGTGGCCTACGCCGCGACGGCGACCGAACTGCCCGTGAACGACATGGTATGGCAGACGGCCGAAGCGAGCCGCGTGGCCGACGCCTCGTGGGTGCGCGACGGCAAGATCGCATGGGACTGGTGGAACAACTGGGGCGTCTACGGCGTCGATTTCAAGTCGGGCATCAATACCGAAACCTATAAGTATTTCATCGATTTCGCCGCCGCCAACGGCATCGAGTACGTGGCGCTCGACGAGGGGTGGGGCGTGCGCGACGGCGACGTCATGCACGTCGTGCCGGAGATCGACCTGCCGGAGATCGTCTCCTACGCCCGCGAGAAGAAGGTGGGCATCATCCTGTGGGTGGTGGCCAAGGTGCTCGACGACAAGCTCGAGGAGGCGTGCCGCTACTATTCGGAGCTGGGCGTCGCGGGCTGGAAGGTCGACTTCATCGACCGGCAGGACCAGGCGGCCGTGGAGCGTGTCTACCGCATCGCCGACGCTGCGGCGCGCTACCGCATGATCGTGGATTTCCACGGCGTCTACAAGCCCACGGGGTTGCAGCGCACCTATCCCAACGTCGTCAACTTCGAAGGGATCTTCGGTCTGGAACAGCTCAAATGGACGGACAAGACGGACGCCGACATGCCGGCCTACGACTGCACCTTCCCCTTCATCCGTCAGGTGGCCGGCCCGGTCGACTACACGCAGGGGGCGATGCGCAACGCTTCGCGCAAGAATTTCCGTGCGGTCAACAACCATCCGATGAGCCAGGGCACGCGCGCCCATCAGGTCGCGACCTACGTCGTCTTCGATTCGCCGCTGGTGATGCTCTGCGATTCGCCGACGGCCTACGAGAAGGAGCCTGAGACGCTCGACTACATCGTGCGCTTCCCGACGCGCTTCGACCAGACGTTGATTCCCGCCGGCGAGATCGGCCGCTACATCGTCACGGCGCGGCGTGCGGGCGACCGCTGGTATCTGGGTGCGCTGACGAACTGGGATGCCCGCGAGGTGGAGGTGAAACTCGATTTCCTGGGCGACGGCCGGTGGAAGGCGCGCATCTTCCGCGACGGCGTGAATGCCGACCGCTACGGCGAGGATTACCTCTTGGAGGAGCGGACGGTGACGGCGGCCGACAGTCTTGCGATGGCGATGGCCCCCGGCGGCGGTTACGCCGTGCAGTTCGAACGGGTGCAGTAATCTCCGACCGACGATACGAGGAGCGCTTTCGGGTGCTCCTCTTTCGTTTGCGGTACGGGATACAGAAGGGGGGGGCCGTCCGGCGATCGGACGCCCCCCCCCTTGCATTCGTACGGTCGGGTGCGTCACTCCTCGAGCCAGCTGCCCAGCTCGGCGTAGATCTTGTCGGCGATGAACTTCATCGCCTCGGAGCTCGGGTGACACCCCTTGCCCGTGGCGGGATTGTAGTCGTGCTTGGGCATGTAGGTCTGGTCGTTGAAGCCGTTCACGGCGTAGAGGTCGACGCAGCGGGCGCCGTAGTGGCGGGCGATGGCGAGCGTCGAGCGTTCGATGCCCGTCGAGAGGTAGTCGCCGATGATGCAGACGATCTTGACGTCGGGATAACGCTCTTTCAGCAAGCGAAGCAGTTTGATGTAGGCCGTGCAGAAGGTCGTGTCGTCGAGCGCTTCGATCTCGGCGCGCGTCGCGGCCGCGTCGGCTGCGGCGAACAATTCGGCCAGCGCTGCCTCCGACGGTGCCTCGGCGCTTTGGATCGGAATGCCCGGAGCGAGCGGGTCGACGTTGTGCGCGTAGTCGTTCGTGCCGCCGTGGATGAGCACGATATCGGGCTGCCCCACGCCGCCCTGTGCGATGAAGCGGGCGCAGAAGTCGTTGCCGTACCATGCCTGGGAAGCGTAGGCCGGATCGGTCGTGCGGGCGACGGCCGTACCGGAGAAGGAGATGTTGCGCTCGATGCGGGCGTCGGACATCAGGTCGTGGGCCAGCCGGTACCAGTAGGTTTGCGACACGGAGGTCAGATCGTGGTCCGAGGTCGGATAGTGGCATGAATAACCCGACGGTACGAAACCTCGGAAGGTCGAAATCGAGTCGCCTATAACGCTGATGCGCTTGGTCTTGCTCACGGGCAGCAGGGTGGTCATGCCTTCGATGACGGGGTATCCGTCGGCGTCGAGCGTCCAGTTTTTCAGTGTGCGGCCGCAAGTGCCCTCGTAAGCGGCGACAGCGGCATTGAGGTCGGCCAGCAGCGTCGACATCTCTCCGTAGGCCTTGACGGTCGCTGCGTCCGCCTTGGTGAGATTCGAAATTCCCGGACCGGCCTGCGTGCTCGGGTCGAAATAACAATGTTTGAGTGAGGTGATCGTATAGCTGCCGCTGTGGATTTTGGCGTAGATGCCGCCGCAGTAGATGGAGGTCGAGGGTTCGCCGTCGGTCAGGAAGCCGTCGTGGCCGATGGTCGAGTAGAGTCCGTAGAGTTCGGCGGCTGTCGGCGAGCCGTTCTGGAAACCGAGGATACCCGACAGCGTGTTGTTGGCCGAGGGATAACCGCCTGCCTTGCCTACGGTCTTGACGGTTTGGACGCGCGATGCGCAGTTGACGATGTGGGCTTTGCCCGTTCCGACTTGCAGCCAGCCGACCAGACCGGTTGCGAGCGTATAGCCGTTGGAACCGTTGTTGCCCGTCGCCTCGACCTCGCGGCCGGCGTAGATGCTGTTGACGATGTCGACGATGCAGGCCGCGTCGTTGCATTTGGCGTATCCGCAGATACCGCCCACGCTGTGCTGTCCGCGGCAGTTGCCGTAGGCGATGCAGCCGTCGACGGCGGTTTCGCCTTTCGATACGATGTAGCCCACGATACCGCCCACCTGATGCAATGAGGAGCTGACGTCGCCGTAGGCCTGGCAGTTCTCGATGAAACTGTCGCCGTAGGAGGTGATCGAACCGGATATACCGCCTGTATTGTAGCCGTATCCCGTGACGGATTCCCGCGACGTGCAGTTCCGCACGATCGATGTGTGCTCCGCTGTGGCGGTTCCCTGATAGCCGGCGATGCCGCCGACGTTATCGGCTCCGAATACCATGATGTCGGTTTCGCAATCTTCGACGACGGCTGTCATATTGCTTCCGTCGTCGGCGTTTTCCTCGTTGGCTTGCAGCGCCCCGACGATGCCGCCCGTGTGATCGCCCTTCGACGAGAGCGAGGCCGAGGCAGCGATCGTGCAGCCGGAGATCTTGCCCGAAGTGAGATGTCCCGCGATTCCGCCGACATAATTGCCGTTGTAGGCCGACGCTTTGCCGCCCACCGTACAGTTCTCTATCGTCGAATTGTGACGGGCGCGGCCGACGATGCCGCCGAGGAAGTGAGTTTCGGCATCGATCGTGGCCGCGGCGTCGACCGTGCAGTCCGATATCTTCGTCCCGCTCGTGTAGCCGGCCATGCCGCCGATCTGTGCCAGCGCGCGAATAGAGCCTTTCAACGTGCAGCCTGCGATCTCGGAGTCGAGCGCGTAGCCGATGATACCGCCGACGTCGCTGACGGCATATCCGTCGAACTCCGTTTCGGCCGTTCCGACGAGCGATCCTTCAAACGTGCAGCCGCGGATCACGCTTTGTTTCGCCACGCCGGCCACACCGCCTGCATGGAGTCCGGAAGCCGAGTATTCGCACTCTTCGAGATGGATGTCCTTCACGGTCGCTCCGTCCAGATAACCGAACAGACCGCAGGCGCCGGATTCGCAGTTTGTCAGCGTGAAATTGCCGATCGTGTGGCCTCCGCCGTCGTAAACGCCCCGGAACGGCGATTGTTCGCTGAGTCCGATCGGTTGAATCGCGATCTGAGCCATGTCGATGTCGGCAATTTGGAGGTAATGTTTGTCGGCGAATTCGGCGTATTCGCCGCCGTCGCTGTTGCAAAGAGCGATCAGTCGTTGCAGGTCTTCTGCCGTCGCCACCTGATAGGGGGCTTCGGCGGTTCCTTCGCCGTTCCAGCCGTCGATGGATTCTCTGGCTGCGGTCGAAAGGTTTATGCTCGCATCGTAGCAGGCGTTACGTTTCATTTCGCATTGGAACGGCTGCGTGTACACGGCTTTTTCGGTGGTTACGGAGAGGGTCCCGTCGTAGGTGCCCGGAGCGAGTATCATGTAAATGTCTTTGGCGCTCTCCTGCGACGACGGGACGGCGTAAGGAATGGAGAGCTGGGTTTTTGCCGTGCGGGAGGCGAGTCCTGTCACGATCAGCGACGCCTCGTCACTCAGCCCGGTCAGATCCAGTTTAAATGCACCGGCCATCGGCGTATTCTCGTCGGCGAAAGCGATCGATTGCACCTTCTCGTCTCCGTACTGTCCGTCTGCGAAGACCTTTGCGCGCAGAATTCCTCCCAGCACGTGCATTTGCAGGGCGGGTATCTCAGAGAGGGACTCGGCGTCGAGTCTTTGCGGATAGGAGACCATTGGCAGGTTCGCGATGTCGAATGCGCCGGCTTCGGACTGCGACTGTACGGCAGCGATCGACAGCGCCACGTTTTTCGCATCGTTGGACGAATTGTCTTTCGTGTAGGGAAAATAGGCATGGAGCTTGTCGCCGGTTTCGGCGCGGTTGACGTGGAATGCGATCGAGCTTGTGCCATCGTTCGTTGTGACGGAGGCTTCGGCATTGAGCGTCGGTGCCGACGATACGGCGTAGACTCCGATCCTGTCGCCGCTTTCCCACGAGTGTCTGTCGTCCGTCGACGATCCGAGAGCCGCCGTCAGGTCGGATTCGACGATGCAGGTCAGGTCAACGCCTCCGCTTTTCGGTTGTTCGACGGGGGCGTCGTCCGTGCAGGCACCGAGTGCCAGTGCCAGCGTCGCAGAACAGGCGAACAGCCTTCCGATAAGACCGCTCCGGCGTTTTGCTGTCCGGACGGTCTTGTTTCGGAAGTTCTCTCTGCGAACGTCGTGTCTGTCGCTGCCGACCGTCGTGTGGCGGATTCCTGCCGTGTAGTCGGGCTTTTTGATCTCTTCTCGTTTCATAAATTTGTAGTTTGAGGTTCGATGTGTCGAAAGGTTTTCATTATGAATATACACGCCGGCGGATAAAAACACCTAAGAACGAGGCGGGATTTTTCGACGATCGCGAACGGAATCGGCCGGAAAACGACACACGGGAGCTTTTCAGAAAAACTCCCGTGCCGTTTCGGTTTCCGATGTCGGCTTCTTTTACATCCGTCCCTTTTCGTCTCCGGCGCCGCTCTCGACCTTGCGGGCCTTGAACGACTTGCCGGTCTTGAAGTTGTAGTTGACCGTCAGTACGAAGCGGCGGGGCTGCCAGTCGTTGGATACCCGCAGGTCGCGTACGAAGGTTTCGGTCTCAGCCACGAACCGCTGCGAACGGTCGAAGAGGTTCGCTACCTGCGCCGTGAGTGTCAGACGGTTGTCCAGCAGGCGTTTTTTGAGGCTCAGCGTCACGCTGTGGTAACTCTTCATGTCGAGGTTGGCCTGCCGGAAGCGGCTCATGGCGTAGTATTCGGCTTCGATGAAGAACTTGCGCGGCAGCGTGAAGGTCGTTGCGGCGTTGGCGAAGGCGGCCCACGTCGTTCGCAGCGGTGCGTCGGCGGTGATGCGGTCGCGGCGGCAGATGCCCGTGAGGTTGGCGTTGAGCGTCCACCACTTCGTGAGTTGCAGGGGAATATTCGCCGCGGCGAAGTATTGCTCCGTGCGGTCGAGGTTCTCGAAACGCAGGTTGGTGATCGATGCGTCGGCGGCGTCGCTGCCGAAGACCTGCGCGATCTCGTCGTGGTGGAGTTGGGCGCCGGCGCTGAGCGAATACTTTCCGGCGAAGACGGCCGTGAGCGAGAGGTTGTCGGTGTAGGCGGGCAGCAGGTCGGGGTTGCCCGACTGGTAGGTGTAGTCCGAAATCTGCATTCGCATCGGGTTGAGCGCCCAGAAGCCCGGCCGCGAGATGTTGCGGGCGTACTGCACCGTGAGCGACCACAGTCCCGCCGCATCGAACGCATAGGTCAGGTTGGCGTTGGGAAAGAGGCTGAAATAACGCTGGCGCACGTCGCTGCCGTAACCCGTGGTGCGGGTATATTCGCCGCGCAGCCCCGCCACGACGTTCCAATGCCCCTTTTTCAGCGTCGCGGCGGCGTAGGCGGCCGTGATGTGTTCGGTATAGTCGGTGACGTAGCTGTACGTGTCGAGCGTCTCCCACCCCTCGGGGCGGAGGTAGCGGTAGAGCGCTTCGTTGTGCATGTCGTTGTAGGTGTACTTCGCGCCGGCGCGCAGCTGCCACGCCTCGCCGAGTCGCTTTTCGAGTGCGGCGTTGAGCGCCGCCACGTTGTAAAGCCCCCGCGTGCGGTCGTCGTAGGTCGAGTCGCGCACGATGCCGGCGGCGGTCGAGCGGACGAAACTGTCGTTGCCGTGGCGGCGGTTGTTGCGGCTGTAATCGGCCATGACTTTGAGCGTCGAGCCGAGCGTGTCGATGCGCCAGATGTAGTTGAAGGTGGCCGAGAAGGTATTGACGCGCTCCGAACCGTCGTAGAGGCTTTCGTTGCGGGTCAGCCGCTCCGCTTCGCGGAAGTCGGTCGACGAGCGGTTGGGCGAGCGGTCGCGGTCGATGTAGAAGTCGGCCTCGGCGCCGATGCTGTGCCGTTCGGAGATGTCGAAGATCGCGCCGGCGCGTCCGCCGCCGCAGTTGTCGCGGCCCCGCATTTCGGAGGAGGCGTCGAGCAGTGCGCCACCCGCACGGTATTCGGTGTGTTCGGCGGTTTTCGTGACATGCAGCGGCACGACGCTCGCCCAGCCCGAAACGTTGAAGGTCCAGCGTCCTGCGTGGCCGTTGAGCGAAAGCGAGGGGTTGTAGCCTTCGATCTGCCGGCTCTGGCGCGTCGAGAACGAAAGGTCGCCCGTGAGCCCGTTGTCGCGCTGGCGGCGGAGCGTGATGCGGATGATGCCGGCCGCCGAGTCGGCGTCGTAGTCGGCACCGGCCTGCGGGATGACCTCGATGCGCTGGATCTCCTCCGATTTCAGCCCGCGCAGGTAGTTGAGCAGCTGCTCGGTGGACATGCGCACTTCGCGGTCGTTGATGTAGACCTTGACGCCCGATGCGCCGTTGATGGCGATCTTGTCGTCGGTGAGCCAGACGCCGGGCGCCTGTTTGAGCAGTTCGGTGCCGTCCTTGCCGAGCGCGACGGGCGAGCCTGCGATCTCCATGACGAACCGGTCGGCTTCGCGGCGGACGAGACTGGTCTTGACGACCACCTCCTGCATCTCGACCGACGCGGGATGCAGTACGAATTCGCCCAGATCGCCCGGCGTATCGACGTCGCGTGTGAGCGTTTCGTAGCCGAGGTATTGGATCGTCAGGCGGTACCGGCCGGCCGGGACTTTGAGCGAGAACGACCCGTCTGCCGCGGTTGCCGTACCCGCCAACTGCGTTTCGGCGTCGAGCAGCACGACCGTGGCGTAGGCGACGGCCGTGCCGTCCGGATCGACGACCCGTCCCGTCGTCGGGGTTTGACGGGCGGCCGAGGCGTCGACGGCGAGGGCGGCGAAGAGCAGGAGCAGCGGCATACGGAGGAGATACTGTTTCATTTTCCGGTGGTTGTATGTTTCGATTGCTATTTTACGCTGCAAATATATATATAAACGAATATAGTTTGTATTGCAAAGTAGTGATTTTTTCAAAATATTTTTGTCACCTATTTTAAAAGTGCGGAAGAGGTGCGCCGGAAACGGCGGCGGAGCGGCGCGTATTGCGGCGGGGCAGGGATGCCCCTCGGCTTTCCATGCGAAAGAGGCTCGTCGGCGGCCGGTTATGGCGGCCGCCGACGGGTTCGGCATGCGTGGGGCGGCGGAATGATGCGATGGCGCTCGGTTTGGATGGGTGCGGGCGGTTCCGGTGTTTTTAGCCTTCGTTGCCGGATCGGTCGCAGTGCGAAGGCGATGCGGCGGTGTGCACTTCGCCGGTGTTCGTGCGGTTCCGCCCGCTGTCGGCAGACTGCATCCGAAGCGGGGCGGATCGTCTTTTCGCGGGATTATGCCTTGTGGATAAGTCGATTGCAGAGTGGAGGGGCCGATCCGTCCGCACCCGAAATCGAGCGGGCGTCGGGGCGAAACGATCCCTCTCGGGCGAAGTGCCGGACTCCTTGTGCAGCGCTCTTGCAGCAATGCGTTTCGGGGCGGGGGCGTTTCCGGTGTGCAGGCGCGGTACGTCCCTCCCGCCGGGCCGCACCCGCTTCGGGTCACTGGTTTTTCTTTTGTTTTTCGTCGCCCGAAAATTGAATTAATTGCGGAAAAATTTGTACTTTTGCAAAATTAGAGCGGAAGGTCGGGCGGCGTGCATCGCCGGCCGACCCGCTGTGTCGAACCGTCCGCCGCAGGATGGAACCGACAATTAAAACTATTGACACGAAGCATGTTGAGTATTTTGTACTACATCTGGCTGGCAGCGATCTGTACGGTAGTCCTCGTCCTGTCGGTCGCGGTGTTGGCGCTGACGTACCCGTTCCAGAAGTCGCGGCGCATCGTTCACGAGATGTCGCGGTATCTGGCATTGAGTTTTCTGCTGCCTTTCCCCCGTCGGGTGGAGGGGTTGGAGAACGTCGACCGCCGCGAGCGTTACGTCATCGTACTCAACCACCAGGCCATGGTCGACATCGGCGCGCTCTATCACGTGCCGCTCAATTTCCGCTGGGTTTCCAAGCGCGAAGTCTTCCGCATCCCCTTCTTCGGGCAGTTCCTGCTCGTCCACGGCGACATCTGCATCGACAGGGGACGTGCCGCCGAAGCGTTGGAGCAGCTGCTCCGCGACGGCGGGCTGTGGTTGTCGCGCGGGGCTTCGGTGGCGATCTTTCCGGAGGGAACCCGCTCGAAGGACGGCCAGATCCACCGATTCAAGGCCGGGGCTTTCACGTTGGCCAAAGAGGCCGGTGTGCCGATCCTTCCGGTCGTGCTCGACGGTACGCAGCGGGTGATCGGCCGCAACCGCCTCTTCAATTGGCGCAACCGCATCACCGTGAAGGTGCTGCCGCCCGTGCCGGCGGCCGAGGTCGCGGCGACCGAGACCCACGCCCTGATGGACGGCGTGCGCGAGCGGATGGCCGCAGCTCTGGCCGAGGTGCGCGGACAGGCGCGGCCGAATCGTAACTAACAATTTATAGACAAGGAGTTTCCGGTATCGCCGGCGGTCCGCCGCCGGAAGCGGGAGCCGCCGGACTCCGCACGACGCAATTATGTCAGATTTACTCAATACCCCCGCCTCCTACGGCGACGACGCGATCGTAACCCTCACTCCGCGCGAGCACATCCGCCTGCGCCCCGGCATGTATATCGGCAAGCTGGGCGACGGTTCGCAGCCCGACGACGGCATCTACGTGCTCATCAAGGAGGTCGTCGACAACTCGGTCGACGAGTTCATCATGGGTGCCGGCAAGCAGATCGAGATCACGGTGGCCGACAATGTGGTCACGGTGCGCGACTACGGGCGCGGCATTCCGCTCAAATCGCTCGCGGCGGCCGTCAGCGAGATGAATACCGGCGGCAAGTACGGCGGTACGGCCTTCAAGAAGACCGTCGGTCTGAACGGCGTGGGCGTCAAGGCCGTCAACATGCTTTCGAGCGAGTTCACCGCCCGTTCGGTGCGCGACGGCGAGGCCCGCACGGTCACCTTCGCGCAGGGCATCGAGCAGAGCGACCGCTGGGAGAGCGGCGTGGAGGAGCGCAACGGCACGCTGATCTCGTTCCGCGTGGACGAGGAGGTGTTCGGCGCCTACGCCTACAACATGGAGTACGTCGAGGAGATGGTGAAGAACTACACCTACCTCAACCTCGGCCTGACCTTCAAGCTCAACGGCCAGTCCTACGTCTCGAAGAACGGTCTGCTGGACCTGCTGAACGAGAAGATGTCCGACGCGCCGCTCTATGCGCCGATCCACCTCTCGGGCGACGACATCGAGGTGGCCATCACGCACGGGTCGGGCTACGGCGAGAGCTACTACTCGTTCGTCAACGGGCAGTACACCTCGCAGGGCGGTACGCACCAGGCGGCCTTCCGCGAGGCGATCGCCAAAACGGTCAAGGAGTTCTACCACAAGGATTACGATGCGTCGGACATCCGCACGTCGATCATCGCCGCCATCTCGGTCAAGGTCACCGACCCCGTGTTCGAGTCGCAGACCAAGATCAAACTGGGGTCGAAGGAGATCGAGCCGGGCGTCTCGATGCGCAACTTCGTGCTCGATTTCATCGGCAAGCACCTCGACGACTACCTGCACAAGCATGCCGAGACGGCGCAGGTGTTGCAGAAGAAGATCGTCGAGAACGAGAAGGAGCGCAAGGCGATTTCGGGCATTCAGAAGAAGGCGCGCGAGACGGCCAAGAAGGTGTCGCTCAACAACAAGAAGCTGCGCGACTGCAAGATACACCTCACGGACAGGAACGACCTGGCCGAGCAGTCGATGATCTTCATCACGGAGGGCAACTCGGCCTCGGGTTCGATCACGACGAGCCGCGACGTGCGCACGCAGGCGGTTTTTTCGCTGCGCGGCAAGCCGCTCAACTGCTTCGGCCTGACGAAGAAGGTGGTCTACGAGAACGAGGAGTTCAACCTGTTGCAGGCGGCGCTCAACATCGAGGAGGATATGGACAACCTGCGCTACAACAAGGTCATCATCGCCACCGATGCCGATGTCGACGGAATGCACATCCGGCTGCTGCTGATGACCTTCTTCCTGCAATTCTTCCCCGACGTGATCCGCGGCGGCCATCTCTATATCCTCCAGACGCCGCTGTTCCGCGTGCGCAACAAGCGGGAAACCTTCTACTGCTATACCGACGAGGAGCGGCAGCAGGCGATCCGCAAGTGCGGCGCACAGGCCGAAATCACGCGTTTCAAGGGTTTGGGCGAGATCTCGGCCGACGAGTTCAAGGAGTTCATCGGCGAACGGATGCGGCTGGACAAGGTGCGTCTGACGAAGGACGATCCCATTCACGACATGCTGGAGTTCTACATGGGCAAGAACTCGCCCGAACGGCAGGGATTCATCGTCGACAATCTCCGCATCGAGGAGGATATCGTGGAGGGCGACTTGCAGATCGGCGAGGCGTGACGGCCGGTTTTTTCGGCCGGATATCGGATTGAAAATTAAACGACTATGAGCGAAGAGATATATCCCAACGACGACCCCGCGACCGGGCCCGACGCGGCCGCTGCCGCGGATGCCGCCGCACCTCAGGAGGCCGCGCAGCCTGCGGCGCAGGGCCGCTATGCGCGCCTGACCTCCGAGACGGGGGGCGTGCGCAAGTTGACGGGCATGTACAAGAACTGGTTCCTGGACTACGCCTCCTACGTGATCCTGGAACGCGCCGTGCCTCACGTGGGCGACGGCCTGAAACCCGTGCAGCGGCGCATTCTCCACGCCATGAAGGTGATCGACGACGGTCGCTACAACAAGGTGGCCAACATCGTGGGGCAGACCATGCAGTACCACCCCCACGGCGACGCCTCGATCAAGGACGCGCTGGTGCAGCTGGGGCAGAAGGACCTGTTGATTGACTGCCAGGGCAACTGGGGCAACATCCTCACGGGCGACGAGGCGGCCGCCGGCCGTTACATCGAGGCGCGGCTGTCGAAATTCGCGCTCGACGTGGTCTTCAACAAGAAGACCACCGAGTGGATGCTCTCCTACGACGGCCGCAAGGAGGAGCCGGTGACGCTTCCCGTCAAATTCCCGCTGCTGCTGGCGCAGGGTGCCGACGGCATCGCCGTGGGACTGGCGTCGAAGATCCTGCCGCACAACTTCAACGAGTTGATCCATGCGGCCGTCGCGCATCTGCGCGGCGAGACGTTCCAGCTCTATCCCGACTTTCCGACGGGCGGCATGATCGACGTGTCGCGCTACAACGACGGCCTGCGGGGCGGGGTGGTGAAGGTGCGCGCCAAGATATCGAAGATCGACAAACGGACGCTGGCCATTACCGAAATTCCCTATACGACGACCACCGAGTCGATCAAGGAGTCGATCATCAAGGCCAACGAGAAGGGCAAGATCAAGATCCGCCGCGTGGACGACAACACGGCCGAGCACGTGGAGATCATCGTGCAGGTGGCGCCCGACGAGTCGTCGGACAAGACGATCGACGCGCTCTACGCCTTCACCGACTGCGAGGTGTCGATTTCGCCCAACGCCTGCGTCATCCGGGACGAGAAGCCCCACTTCATGGGCGTGAGCGAGATCCTGCGCCGTTCGGCCGATCATACGCGGGCGCTGCTGGGGCAGGAGCTCGAAATCCGGTTGCATGAACTCAACGAGGCGTGGCACGCCGCTTCGCTCGAACGCATCTTCATCGAGAACAAGCTCTACCAGCTCATCGAGGGGTGCAAGACCCGCGAGGCGGCCTACGAGGCGGTGGACGAGGGGCTGGCGCCCTTCAAGAAGCTGTTGCGCAGGGAAGTGACGTTCGACGACGTGCAGCGCCTCACGGAGTTGAAGTTCATCCGCATCTCGCGGTTCGATTCGGAGAGGGCCGACAACGAGATCAAGGCGATCGAGGCCGAGATCGAGCGCGTGCGCTACGATCTGGATCATCTGACCGACTACGCCGTGGCCTACTACGAACGCATCCGCGAGAAGTACGGCAAGGGCCGCGAGCGGCGCACCGAATTGCGGTCGTTCGATACGATCGAGGCGGCGAAGGTGGCCGTCACGAACGCCAAGCTGTACGTCGACCGCGCCGAGGGATTCTTCGGCATCGGCAAGTCGATGAAGGACGCCGAGTTCGTGTGCGACTGTTCGGACATCGACGACGTGATCGTCTTTACGAAGGACGGCCGCTACATTATCACCAAGGTGAGCGACAAGGCCTTCTTCGACAAGAATATCTATTACATCGGCGTCTTCAAGCGCAACGACGAGCGGACGATCTACAACGTCCTCTACCGCGACGGCAAGAACGGCCCGATCCTGATGAAGCGCTGCGCGATCAAGGGCATCACGCGCGACAAGGAGTACGACATCACGAAGGGAACGCCCCGAAGCGAAATCCTCTACATGACGGTCAACCCCAACGGCGAGGCCGAGGTGCTGAAAGTCTACTTCAAGCCGCGCCCGCGGTTGAAGAAGGTGATCGTCGATCTCGACTTCTCGACGCTGGCCATCAAGGGGCGTCAGAGCCAGGGCAACCTCTTTTCGCGCTACGGCATCCACAAGATCGTGATGAAGGAGCGCGGCACGTCGACGCTCGGCAGCCAGGAAATCTGGTTCGACGACGACGTGCACCGGCTCAACACCGAAGGGCGGGGCTATGCGCTGGGTGCCTTCAAGGGCGAGGACAAGTTGCTGGTATGGACGCCCCGCACCTACTATATCACGGGCTACGACCTGCAACAGCACTTTCCCGACGATACGGTGCTGGTCGAACGCTACCGTCCCGAGCGGGTCTATGCGGTCTGCTATTTCGACCGCGAGCAGAACTATTACTATCTGAAACGCTTCCCGATCGAATCGAGCGACAAGACGCAGTTCTTCCTCGACGAGGAGGGAACGGGCGATTTCGTCTGCCGCACGGGACGTGCCGGAGCACAGCTGGAAGTGACCTATGCCGGAGCGCAGGCATCGCGGCCTGCGGAGCGCATAGAAGTCGACGGTTTCGTCGGTGTCAAGAGCCACCGTGCCAAGGGCAAGCGGGTGACGACCTTCGAGGTGGCGTCGCTGCACTTCGTCGAGCCCGAAGAACCCGAAGAGGAGCCGGCCGATCCTGCGACGGGAGATGACCGCTCCGGTGACGCGCCTGCGGGCGGTCCGGCCGTTGCGACGGGAGCGGCTGCGGCGAATGAGGTCGGCGCAGCGTCGGGAATCGAACTGCCCGAGGGGCCTGCGGCGGTGCCGCCGCAGACGGACGACGTGGAGTTCACGATCGAACGCCCGCGCGGGGATCAGGACGACGTGATCGACGTGGAGCAGCTCAACCTGTTCTGAAAGGACGAATCCGAAAAAAACGGCCGAAATGACGACGAAGGTCTTTCTGGTGGGGTATATGGGGTGCGGTAAGAGCACGCTGGCGCGTAAATTGTCGCGCCGTACAGGGGTGCGCGCCGTCGATACCGACGCCGAGGTCGAACGCATGGAGGGGGCGTCGGTCGGCGACATCTTCCGTTACGAGGGCGAGGAGCGCTTCCGCGAACTGGAACGTTCGGTGGTGGAGCGCGTGGCGGCTTCCGGCGAGGCCTGCATCGTCGCCACGGGCGGCGGCCTGCCCACGTGGAGCGACAATATGGAGATGCTGTCGAAGGCGGGTACGACGGTCTATCTGCGCCGTTCGGCGGAGCGGATCGCCGCGCGGCTGACGCCCTACGGACGGGCGAAACGCCCCAAATTGCAGGGGCTCGGCGATGCCGAGCTGGTGGAGTTCATGCGGCGCAACATCGCCGAGCGCGAACCCTACTACGCGCAGGCGGCGCTCGTGCTCGACTGCGACACGCTGAGCGACGAGGAGGCCGTGGAACGGATCATACATTATCTCGAAGGGAATGAATAACGCTCCGATAGGAATCTACGATTCGGGACTGGGCGGGCTGACCGTCTGGCGCGAGGTGCGGCGTCTGCTGCCGGAGGAGTCGCTGCTCTATCTGGGCGACGGCAAGAACTGCCCCTACGGCTCGCGCCCGCGCGAGGAGGTGCGTGCGCTTGCGGATGCAGCCGTCGCGCGGCTCGTGGAGGAGGGGTGCAAACTGGTCGTCGTGGCCTGCAATACGGCGACGGCCGCCGCGATCGATTTCCTGCGGGCGAACTATGCGGCGCTGCCGATCGTGGGTATGGAGCCTGCCGTGAAACCCGCCTGCCGGAATACGCGCAGCGGCGTGGTGGGGGTATTGGCGACCGAACGGAGTCTCGAAGGCGACCTGTTCCACCGCACGGCGGCGCGTTACGGCCGCGACGTGACCATCATCGCCGAGCCGGGGCGGGGCTTCGTCGAGCTGGTGGAGAACGACCTCGAACAGACGCCCGAGGCGGATCGCGCCGTGGCGGCGGCGATGGCCGGAATGCTGGCGCGCGGCGCCGACCAGATCGTGCTGGGGTGTACGCACTATCCCTTCCTGATCGGGGCGATCCGCCGGGCTGCGGCCGGCCGCGACGTGACGATCATCGATCCTGCGCCCGCCGTGGCGCGCCGCACGGCCCAGCTGCTCGACGCCCGCGGCCTGCGTGCGGAGGCGGGGCATCGTCCCGAATACGGCTTCCTGACCTTCGCCGACGCGGCCTACGGCGAACGGTTGCGCCGCAAGGCTTTCGCCTGCGACGTTGCATAAATGGAAAATGATCGTTACTTTTGTATCGATAAACGAACACTGACATGGCATCGACCCAATCCAAATCGGCAAAGGCCTCCGCAACGCGCTCCGACGGCGAGAGCGCGCGGTGGATTTTCGGCCTGCTGCTGCTCTTTGCCGGAATCTTTCTGGTGGCGTCGGTGGTCTTCTACTACTTCGACTGGCGCGGCGATTACAGCGCGCTGCACGGCATCGGCAGCGAGAATCCCAATTTCGACGATTCGATCGACAACCCCTGCGGCCGTCTGGGCGCATGGACGGCCGAGATGCTTGTCGGCCGTTCGTTCGGTCTGTTCGGGATCGTTGTCCCGATCATCGTGACGATGATGGGCGCGCGCATCCTGCGCCGGCGGCCCGTCCTTTTCCACCACTCGGTGCTCAGCTCGCTGCTGGTGCTGATCCTGGGGTCGCTGACGCTCGGCGTCGCCTTCGACGACGGGTGGGGAATGTTCAACAGCGGCTGGGGCGGCGCCTGCGGCATCGAAATGGGACGTCTGCTGAGCGGAAGCATCGGTATGGTGGGGTGCTTCATCGTGTTGCTGGGCGGCTGGATTCTGACGGGCGTCTTCATCAACCGCAATTTCATCAATACGGTCAACCGCGCCGGCAACGTGCTGGTCGACAAGAGCGGCAAGCTGGTGGGAACGGTGGCGCAGAAGGTGCCGTCGTTGCAGTCGCTCGTCGTCTCCCGTCCCCGGGAAGAGGAGGACGACGAGCAGGCGGCGCCTGCGGAGAGCAGCGTGCGCGAAGTGCGGCCGACCCCTCCGCCCGCGCCCGTCGCGGAGGAGGAGCCGCAGCGGGAGCGGGCCGTCAGCCCTGCTGCCGGTGGGGCGCAGGCCGCGGTCGCGGCCGACGGCGAGGAGGACGATCCTTTCGTCGTGCACCCTGTGGGCGTGGCTCCCGTTTCGGGCGGCGTGCAGACCGTCAACGACTACTATGCCCGCAACCGTGTCACGGACGACGATCCGTTCGAGGAGCATACGCTCGGCGCGGAAGAGCCGGAGGGTGCGGACGCAGCGCCGCTGCCGTCGCGGCTGGCGGGCGAGGAGGACGAATTCGTCGAGATCGACCTTTCGGACGGCACGGACGATACGGGCGGTGCGGTGCCGGCCGATACTCCGGCAGGGGCGGAGGATGCCGATGCGGAGGAGAATCCTTTCCTGGACGACGACGAACCTTTCACGGTGAAGGATGCGGGTGCGCCCGCGGCGGCCGGCGATGCGCCCGAAGGGGTGGTGGTGACCGTCGAGGAGCACCACGATGCGCTGTTGGACGAACACCGGATCACGACCGAAGCCTACGACCCGTTGAAGGATCTGGTCAATTACCGCCGTCCGTCGGTCGCGCTGCTCGAAGATTACCTCTCCGACTCGGAGGTGACCGACGAGGAGATTTACGAGAACAAGTCGCGCATCGAGGAGACGCTCAAAAATTTCGGTATCCCCATTCAGCGCATCAAGGCCACGACGGGTCCCACGGTGACGCTCTACGAGATCGTACAGGCCCAGGGGGTCAAGATTTCGCGTATCCAGAATTTGCAGAACGACATTGCGCAAAGCCTCAAAGCATTGGGTATCCGCATCATCGCACCGATCCCCGGCAAGGGGACCATCGGTATCGAGGTGCCCAACCGCAACAAGCAGATCGTGTCGATGTATTCGGCCGTGCGCTCGATGAAATTCCAGGAGGCGAAGGCCGAACTGCCGGTGGTGATCGGCCGCACGATCCAGAACGAGAACTACGTCTTCGATCTTGCGAAAATGCCCCACCTGCTGGTGGCCGGTGCCACGGGACAGGGCAAGTCGGTGGGACTGAACGCCATTATCACCTCCTTGCTCTACAAGAAGCATCCGGCGCAGTTGAAGTTCGTGATGATCGACCCCAAAATGGTCGAGTTTTCGCTCTATGCCAAGATCGAACGGCACTTCCTGGCCAAAATGGAGTCGGAGGAGGAGGCCATCATCACCGATCCGCGCAAGGCGGTCTATACGCTCAACTCGCTCTGCATCGAAATGGAGAACCGGTTGTCGCTGTGCAAGGACGCCGGTGCGCGCAACATCAAGGAGTACAACGAGAAGTTCACCGCGCGGCGGCTCAATCCCCTCAAAGGACACCGCTACCTGCCCTACATCGTAGTGGTGGTCGACGAGTTCGCCGACCTCATCATGACGGCCAAGGAGGTCGAGGGCCCCGTGATGCGGCTGGCGCAGAAGGCGCGTGCGGTGGGCATCCACCTCATCATCGCCACGCAGCGTCCCGACGTGAAGGTCATCACGGGCGGCATCAAGGCCAACTTTCCGGCGCGCATCGCTTTCCGCGTGATGCAGATGATCGACTCGCGCACGATCATCGACCGTCCGGGCGCCGAGCAGCTGATCGGCCGCGGCGACATGCTCTTCTCGAACAACGGCGAACTGACGCGCATACAGTGCGCACTGGTCGATACGCCCGAAGTGGAGCGTATCGTGGAGTATATCTCCAAGCAGCAGAGCTATACGTCGGCCTACAACCTGCCCGACTATACGCCCGACTCGGGCGGCGGCGAGGCGGCGCTGGGCAGCGAGAGCTCCGCACCGGTGAAATACGACTCGAAATTCGCCGAGATCGCCCGCGACGCCGTGTCGCAGGGGCAGATCTCGACCTCGATGATCCAGCGCAACTACGAAGTGGGCTTCAACCGTGCCGGCCGGATCATGATGCAGCTCGAACGGGCGGGCATCGTGGGGCGGCAGGAGGGCGCTAAACCGCGCGATATTCTCTATCACGACCTGCCGAGCCTCGAAGCGAAGTTGCAGGAATTGGGTGTTTTCTGACGATGACGACACGATCGAATACGATAGTCCGGCCCGGCGGTCTGCTCCGGTGGGCGCTGTGTCTGGCGGCGCTGGTATCCTTGCTGCCGCTGCGTGCGGCGGACGATGCGCCTGCGCGGAAGGTCGCAGGCGAGCTGGCGGCCCGTTTCCGGGCGATGAAGGCCTATACGGTGACCTTTGCGGTCGAAGGCGACGACTTTGCCGCCGAAGGAAGTTATGCCGTCGAGGGCGACCGCTATTACATGCGCGTGGGCGATGCCGAGGCCTACTCCGACGGCGTTTCGAAATGGGAGGTCGATCCCTCGAAGCGCGAGGTGGTGGTCGACGTCGTCGACACGCAGAGCCGCAGCCTGCTGGGCAACCCGACGCGGGCGTTCGATTTCCTGGACGACGCCTTCCGCAGCGAACTGCTGCCCTCCGAAGGCGAGGTGCGCCGTCTGCGGCTCACGCCGGTCGACAAGGGGGCGGCGATGAGTTCGATCACGGTCGACGTCGCCGCCGACGGATCGCCGCGTGCGGTGATCTACGATCTCGACGGCGAGCGGATGCGTATCGAGATCCGGCGGATCGAACCGTCGGCCGAGGTGCGGCGCTTCGATGCGGCGGACTACGCCGGTTACGAGCTGATCGATTTTCGTTGAGGCGTGCGGGAGACGGCAGCGGGGTTTCGGAACGTTCCGGAACCCCGCTGCCGTTTGGTTATTCGCCGCCCAGTACGGTCTGCTCCGCCACGCGGCGCAGGTAGGCCGCCGTGTCGGGATCGAGCAGGCCGTCGGAGGGCGTCGCGCCGAAGGGCGCTCCGGTCAGCGTCGTGCAGATCACGGCCGCCGCCAGGTAGGAGCCGGCGTAGGAGGGGTGCGAACCGTCGGCGGCGTAGAGCTCGATGTCGGGCCGTTCGGTGCGCACGCGGCTCCATGCGACGCCGACCGGTATGCAGCCCGCCCCGACGGCCTCGGCTTCGGCGAGGGTGTTGACGCGGATGCGCTCCTGCATCGATGCGTAGCTTCGGAGGAAGTCGTAGTCGAATTTCCGCTCGGTATAACCGTCGCGCCGTCCCCACGTCATCTCGATGTAGGGGCTGACCTTCGGGTTGTGGGTGCGGATGTGGGCGACGATCGCCTCCATGTGGCCGGCGATCCCCTGGTCGTCGGGGGTGCCGATCAGCGCCGGGTGGAGGCTCTGATCCTGCAACACGACGAAATCGTAACCGCCCCGTTCGATCAGATCGCGGCAGTCGGCCTGTTCGAGGTGGCGCTCCATCGTGCAGCCGCCGATGGTGAACATCTCGACGCGCAGGTCGCGCCCTTCGAAGGAGGCCAGTTCGCGGACGATTCCCGGCACGAGGTTGTAATACGTGTAGCTGTTGCCGATGAAGAGGACGCTCCGCGGGCGGGAGAGCGGGCGGGCGCCCAACCGGCGGATGCAGGCGCCCAGTCCGTGCGCGTTGCAGAATCCGCTGGCGCCGATGCTGTCGGAGGGGATCGGACGCCCGTCGTCGGCGCGCAGGTCGGCAGCCTGCACCCAGCGGATGCGCAGCGTGTCGCGCACCAGGGCGTCGCGCAGCCGGATCGTGCCGAAGACCTTGTAGGAGTTGCCTTTGCCCGAGGCGAAGAGGCGGTGGGTGTAGCGGATGTCCGGATCTTCCGCCGCACGCCGCAGCTGCGCGGCCGGAAGCCAGCGTCCCCGTTCGAAATATTCCAGCCGGTAGTATTTCGGGGCGGAGGCGTCGTTGCCGAAGAGGAAGTCGATGCCGATGCGTTCGCCGCGGCCGAGCGAGTCGACCGGTACGGCGAAGAGCCAGCAGTCGCCCGCCGCTCCGCCCCGCACGGCGGGGTTATGCGATTTGCCGAGCGTGCGGACGAAGCCGCCGGGGGCGTTGCCGTCGGCGCGGAGGTAGCGGAGCGTCGCTCCGGGGCGACCGTCGGCCGTCAGGTACCCTTCGTCGACGAAGGTCGCGGCGTGCGCGGCGTGACGGGCTTTGTCGAAACGCCACAGGCAGGGCAGACCGCCTGCGGGCGGATTTGCGCCGGCGACGCAGAGCGCGGTGGCGACGCAAAGCAGCAGCGTAGAAAAGAATCGGTTCATGGTTCGTCGTAGGTTAGCAGAACAAAGTTACTACAAAAAAGTGAAATGCGGAAAGAAATAGTGATAGAATTGAGTTACAAGGGTTTCAGTCGTGCTCCCGATTATTCGTGAAGCCATCGCAATCACCGCTGAAGCCAAATCAGGACGCCGCT
>ERZ827101.1622-NODE-1622-length-24953-cov-2.511688_pt1 | contig 24953 bp, 10 predicted proteins | sample MGYA00519869_ERZ827101 | MGnify/ENA primary metagenome ERZ827101 (study PRJEB31778, sample SAMEA3449256) | human gut metagenome | biome: human gut; feature: human-associated habitat; material: faeces | place: United Kingdom | collected 2010/2012 ...
AAATATTACAGGTGGATTAATCCAGACCCAATTAAATGAGACTACTTTTAAAAGTAAATATAAACTTCGTCCTATTCCTGTTACATGGTTAAATACTTTGTCTAATGGACAGGAACTTGGTAATAATCCTGGATGGGAATAGGTATAACAGATGACTGATATTTAGAGGACTATCTTCACAGACGAAGGTAGTCCTTCTTTTCATTTTCTCTTTTACTTTGTTTTATCTTTACCTCTTGAACTTCCAATTATACGATAAACATCAATGCGGAAAAGAGTTAAATATAGCTAAGGTCCTTTTCAAAAGTACGTTTTTGTACTTTTATCCCCCCAGCCCATCCGAGAACACATATAAAAGAAAAAGGGATTTAAATCTTTCTGTGTTGAGTAAAAACAAGCCGCTATACGTCTTTTAGTAAAAGATGATACATCAAAAAACAATAATTTACTAACTTTGAAAATATGAAAAGTATTATGGAAACATCATTGAAAAGAATTGTTCATCTGTTACTGTTAGCTGCATTGTCAATATTAACAGTCAATGCCAAAGTTATCAGCTATCCAGCTCCGAAAGGAGAGACTTTATCTTCCGATTATATGGTAGAGGTGGATGGCGTTTCGGTACCCGTTTATATGGCGAAAACACAGCATCATGATAAAAAATATTCAATTGCATATTTTGATTTCTCAGGAACAGTGACTGTTAAGATTGAGAGTAAACTATCTCTGGGTCACTTGAATATATTACCGGATAAATATGCAATTCATCCTTCTGTTAATAAAGATATTGCTACTTTCCATCTGAACGAACCTTGTGATATATCTTTTGAGCCGGATGGTTGTAACAGCCCGTTGATTCTATTCTGTAATGAATTGGAAACAGATATTCCTTCAAAGAATGATCCGAATGTTATTTATTTTGGTCCTGGGGAACATAATCCTGAAAACGGTTTGATCAGACTGGGCAGTAATCAAACACTTTATCTGGCAGGGGGGGCGGTAGTCAATGCCGGTATAGAGGCTACAGGCGATAATATTACAATTTGCGGTAGGGGAATTTTAGATGGTTCCGATTGGGAACATAATGCCGGCCCCACTGACTATATGATAAATGCTAAGAACTGCAATAATTTGGTAATGAGGGATATTATCATAAAAGGTTCTTATTATTGGACTATTGTACCTCAGAATTGTGATCGGGTTTTGATAGATCGTATTCGTTTGGCAGGTTCCCGTGTAGGTAATGATGACGGTGTAGATCCTTGCAATTCCAGTAACGTGACGATTCGGAATTGTTTTTTTCGGACAGATGATGATTCGGTTTCTCCGAAGGGGATAACCCGTGCCGGAGGAGAAAGAGAATCAAAACCGGTTGAGAACATAGTAGTAGAGAACTGTGTGTTCTGGGTTGATTTTGCCAATGTATTTCGTATGGCAACGGAAAGCAGTTGTCCGGTATTTCGTAATTTCACAGCGCGTAATGTGGATGTGATTCATTTTCCTGACCGTGACCGTGTTCAGATATTCTGGTTGCATCCTACAGGAGAAATGCCAATGGAGAATTTGTGTTTTGAGAATATCAGGATTAATGGAGAAATTCCGTATAATCTGATAAAGCTGACACCTGCACTTCAGTTAGTGGGTACACGTCCGATAGAGAAACCTACTCCGAATGATATAAAGGTGGGACCTGGCAGACGTGGTCCCGGAAGTTGTGGTTATGGAGAATTTGTAGTTGTTCCTTCTTATGGTCCTTATATTCATAATGTAACTTTCCGTAATATTACCACTTATGGCAAAGAAAGTGATCGCAAGGCGGAAAGAGGAGCCGTACTGATTCAGGGAATCGATGAACGGCATGATGTTTCCGGTATCATATTCGATAATGTCGAATACTATGGCACAAGAATAGGTGCTGATAGCCCGAATATACAAACTGGCGATTTTGTGAAACACGTACAATATGTAAAGTAATAATATAAAGTAGAATTCTGAAATGAAAAAATTATTTGTAGGAGTGTTATGGGTAGCTTTGTCTTTGAGTGTACAGGGCAAGGAGGTGAATATGACATCACCGGATGGAAAATACCAGTTTACGTTGAGTGATAGCGGTGGACAATTACATTATTCTTTGACCTGGAACGGAAAACAGACAGTAAAACCTTGGGAATCAATGCAAATGTAGAATGGCGGGATGGAGTTGAAATCGGAACTGTGGATAGTAGTCGGAAAGATACGATCTGGCATCCGGTCTATGGTGAAAGAAGTGAAATTAAAGACTGCTATAATGCATGGAAAATACTTGTCAATCGTCAGAATGGACGTGATAAGTTGATTCTTGATATCCGTGCCTATGATGAGGGAATTGCCTTCCGTTACCATTTTCCGGGCGGACAATATCTGAAGATTACAGATGAGTATACAGAATATACCATGCCCGAAGGTACTAAAGCCTATTTTACCCCTAAAGCTCAGACCCCGTATTCTTATCTGCCTCTTGAAAACTGGCCGGGCGAGTCGGACCGTCCATTGCTGCTGACACTGGCAGGTGGAGGATATGTCTGCCTGGCTGAAGCGCAAGTGGTGGATTATGTACGTACGAAGTTCAATGTGTCATCGACTAAAAAGAATACGATTATATCGGCTATGTATGGCCCGGTAGAAGATATTGCACCTTATTCTACTCCGTGGCGTGTAATCATGTGTGCTGACAAGCCGGGTGAGATTTTAGAACATAACGATATCCTGTTAAATCTTAATCCGCCATGTCGGATTAAGGATACTTCCTGGATTAAACCGGGAAAAGTGATGCGTGAAGTGACCTTGACCACAGAAGGTGGAAAAGCTTTGGTAGACTTTGCTGTAAAACGGAATCTGCAATATATCCACTTTGATGCCGGTTGGTATGGTTTTGAGTATGATAAGGCTTCAGATGCCACTACTGTAACACTTGATCCGCGTAGGAATCCGAAAATAGATGCACTGAATCTGAAAGAAGTGGTTGTTTATGCGAAGCAGCATGGCATCGGAGTTATGCTCTATGTTAATCAGCGGGCTTTGCAGCAACAGCTGGATGAGATACTTCCTTTGTATAAATCATGGGGAATTTCTGGAATTAAGTTTGGGTTTGTGCAGGTAGGTTCGCAGGTGTGGACAAAATGGATGCACGAAGCCGTGAAAAAGTGTGCTGATTATGGGCTGATGGTAGACATCCATGATGAATACCGTCCGACAGGCTTTAGTCGTACTTATCCTAATCTGATGACTCAGGAAGGTATTCGCGGCAATGAAGAATTTCCGGATGCCACTCACAATGTTACGTTGCCTTTTACCCGCTTTGTAGCCGGAGCAGCTGATTATACAATATGTTACTATCGCCAGGACTTTGGCAGGCTGAATGTTGAAAAAGATAATTATGGTGTTCCCCGTTCTAAGTCCATCCAGACTACACCGGCGCATCAATTGGCCTTAGCAGCTGTCTATTACAGTCCCCTGCAATATATGTACTGGTATGATAAACCTTCGGATTCACAGGACGAACCGGAATTAAAGTTCTTTGATGATGTGTACACCACCTGGGATGATACGAAGGTTTTACAAGGTGAAGTCGGTGAGTTTATTACTGTAGCTCGCCGGAGAGGAGAGGAATGGTTCATAGGCTCAATTACAAATAATGAAGCACGGACGTTGCCGGTTGATTTGAGTTTTCTGCCTGCCGGAAAAGATTATGTGGCTGAAATCTATACGGATGGCGACAAATCTATTCCTACACGAACGAAAGTCAGAGTCTCAAAATTCCGCGTCAATGCCAAGACTGTGCTGCATTTTAATCTGAGGGCTTCGGGAGGTTCTGCCATTCGTTTAGTGCCCGAGGTTACTAAGGATAAATCTTTAAAAACTTATAAACAACAGAAACTGTGATGAAACATGTGAAAACAAGAAATAGAGTGGTACGGAAAGTATCTGATAAGCATACTATGAATATACGAGTTTTGTTTTCGTTGGTATTTTTTATTGTAATCACGTTCACTGTCTCAGCCCAGACTGCCGTATGGCAGTGGGCTGTGCCGGTACGTAATTTTGCTAAACAACCGAAAAATCCTGATGCCAAAGCCTATTTATGGATACCAGAGAAATGTAAACACGTGAAAGCTGTGCTTGTGGCACAGCATAATATGGAAGAAATTTCTATAATGGAAGATGAGAACTTCCGCATTAAGATGGCAGAATTGGATGTAGCACAAATATGGGTTTGTCCTTCTTTCAATCATGGATTCGACTTTACAGATGGAGCATGGGAAACTTTAGAGGGTTTTCTGAAAGATCTGGCGTCAGTTTCAGGATATACGGAGTTGGCATCGGCTCCATTGATTGGTATCGGACATTCGGCAGCTGCCAGCTGGCCTTACTATTTAGCTGCATATATGCCCGACCGTACATTAGCTTGTATCTCAGTCAGTGGACAGTGGCCTTATGTACGTGATAAATGGCTGAATCTGGATATCTGGGGAGAGCGTAATATCGACTATATCCCATGTCTTGAAACAATGGGGGAGTATGAATCTGCACATACCTGGAGTAATGAGGGATTGAAGGAGCGGAAAGAACATCCTTTGTTGCCATTGAGCATGTTGGCTTGTCCTGCCGAAGGCCATTTTGCTTATTCGCCCGGTAAGGCTGAGTATATCGCACTTTATATAAAGAAAGCATTGCAATACGGGCATGTGGATCCTACTAAAACCGGTTGGCTCGTTGAGCGTTGGAAAAAGAATCAACCACCCACTTGTATGCCTGCGCCTGTAGCAGAATATAAAGGTAATCCGGATGATGCTTTCTGGTTTTTTGATAAAGAGATGGTAGAAGCTACTCAGGCCTATCAAGCCCGTTTCCGGAACATGAAGCCGCAGTTAGTGGGTGTCGTGCAAGAAGGTAAGCCGGTAGTTCAGCGTGACAGTCATTTGCAACTTCACCCGGTATTTCTGCCTCAGGGAGATGGAGTTTCTTTTCATCTGACTCCTGTTTTCTTGGATACGGTTCCCGGTGATAGTCCCCGCCTGAAGAATTGGACGGACTTGCCTGTAGGTACACGCATTGGCCATGCAGCGGATAATTCCATTTGCTTTGAAATGATAACAGGCCCCGCAGTAATTCACAACCATACCTTCAAGGTCGAATGGAATCGGAGTATTTCCTGGGCATCCTCTAAGGCTGATATTGTTTTTGCTGTTCGTCATCCGGGAGATAAGGAATATAAACCGATTGTTCAGCAGGCGCAGATCACCATACCTGTTCGCAATATAGATGGAGCACCACAGAAAGTCTCCTTTGCTGCGTTGGCTGATGTCAAACGAGGAATAAAGTCTGTCACATTACAAGCTTCTTCCGACAGTGGCTTGCCTGTTGGCTTTTATGTAGAATCCGGACCGGCCAGAGTGGAGGGAAATCAGTTGATATTTACACCGATTCCTCCGCGTGCTGTTTATCCGGTAAAAGTTACGGTAGTGGCGTGGCAGTATGGCAGGAGTGGAGAACCTAAGATTCAAACGGCCGAACCTATCACACAAACATTCTATATTTTATAGCATTATTTGTATTGCGTGAATTTATTGTTTCAGAAATTCACGCAATGCAGCATTAAATGCTTCAGGTTGTTCCATGTTCAGCATGTGTCCGCAGTCTTCCAACACCTTTAGCTTTCCGTTCGGCAGATATTTCAGAATTTCCGGTTGACTGGAATAGCGGTTGTTGGCTGACTTGCCTTCCACGATTAAAGTCGGCACTGTGGGATGATTCTTTTTTATGGCTTCATAAGCATCCAGACCTGCAACTACCCGTACTTCTTTGTGTAATGGTTGCCAGGCATCCCAGTCATCAATCATTTCCCATAAAGGCTGACGCATCCTTTCTTTCCGGGTACCTCCCGAACTCATCAGCCCTTCAAACCATTCACGCTTCATGACGTCGACTCCTTTCACTTTCAGGGCGGCAATTTCTTCATCCCGTTTCAGAGCTTCTTCTTTGGTCATAGGTTGGCTAGGTCCTTTCGACTTACGTATATTTCCACTTGCAAGGAAAGCTGATGCCATGCGTTCGGGAAACCAACCTAACATATCGGCACCGATGAAACCACCTAACGACAAGCCAACTATATGTGCTTTCCGGATATGGAGAGAATCCATCAGTGTCACCAGGTCTTGTACATGGGTAAACTGATAATCTTCGGTCTGAGAGGAAGAAGCACCATACCCCCGTAAGTCGTAACGGATCACACGGTATTCTTTGGCAAATTCAGCGAATTGTTCATCCCACATTCTGTGATCCAGTGAATGGCCATGTACAAAGATTACAGGTTCTCCGCTTCCGGCTTCTTCATAATAGAGCGAGCCATTGCCAACATCGATGCGACCGGACTTAAAATCAGCCGTCTCTCCCGAAATGCGGAGTTGAGCATCTATTTTATGTTGCCATACATTATGCATTAAAACGTCTGTGTCAGTTTTTCGGCTATCCACTTGTATACGGTTCATTTGCAGCTTACCTATATTTACGGCAATCACGGGAATACGTGGGTCCGGTTTTTCGGGCATGAACGTAGCGTCATTTACTGTGATATTCTCCACATTTCTGATGAACAATCCATAACTTGGCAGATTTCCCCATACAGTGGGCTGGGGATAACCCTTTTCGTCTTCCTTCACTTCTTTGAAAGAAGACCAGTATCTATTCCATTTCGTTCCGCTTGCTACATCGTGGCGTTTTCCTTCCATTGCCGGATCAGGCAGAAAAGCACCTTCTACCAGTCCGCCGCGATTCATGAAACGGATATTGTTCAGATATATGTTCTCTATTTTTGCATTCTCGATACCCGTGATTGAAGAACAAAAATTACCGGTTCCGTAGGCAGTAATATTGCTGATTTGGATATTTCGCATTCTTCCAACGGGAGGAACCGGTGCATCATCCGGGTACTGTCTTCCTCTATTGGCTAAGCGTATGTAAAGTGGACATTCAGTCCCTTCAATCAAAACATTATTGATGGTAACTCCATCCATTATTCCGCCGTCTACAATTTCTAATGAAATGGCGGTAATGCCACTTGGAGTTGATTTTAGAATCCGCTCCCCGGTATGACGGCTTGGTTTTACGATACAGTCGGAGATTGAAATATTCTTAAAGCCGCCCGTTGATTCTGTTCCACATTTAATGGCGTTGGCAAAGCTGCTGACAATACAGTTGCTGATAATTACATTTTCACAGGGAGCCGTACCCGTACTCTTCAATACGATACCGTCATCGTCAGAGTCGATAATGCTGTTGGAAAGGATAAAACGGCGGCAACCGTCGATGTCTATTCCGTCATTATTGCCATTACTATGATTGTACACTTTTATGTGATCGATGGTAACATCTTCGCAATTTAAATAATGCTGATTCCAAAGTGCGGAATTTCTCATTGTAATACCTTCCACATGCACATCTTTGCATGAGATAAACAGAATGTTACGAGGCCGTCCGTTGCGGTCGCCGCCCAATCCGCTGATACGCCCTTTTCGTCCTTTTCCTTTTCCGTCTATCGTACCTTTTCCGGTAATACTGATGTTTTTTGCATCTACTGCATAGATGAGGGAAACCCAGCCACCGGCATCTTTTTGTGAACGGTAAGATGCTTGTGGTTGCACAGGAAAGTCATCGTAATTATCACTGGCATAGAGGTATGCCCCGCTTTCAAGATGTAGTTCTACATTATCTTTCAGGAAAATCGTTCCTGATTTATAAATCCCTGAAGGAATGATAACCTTGCCTCCGCCTTGCCGGTGACAATTTTCAATAGCGGCATTGATGGCTTGAGTTTGTACGACAGAAGTGTCTTTGGAAGCTCCGAACTGGAAAATGTTATATTCCGTCGAATGTGCATTCCCTGTAAGATAACAACAGATGGCACATATAAATAGAAAATATGTTTTCATGGCTTATAATGTTTATTTCAATATATAGAAGTTTCGTTCCACCGGTTCAGCCGTCTGTACTTTGCCTGCAATACCGTATTGCCAGGCAACTACCGTTACTTTTACCGGAAATTTACTGCGGGGTGGGATAGGAGTGAATACAATTTGGTCTCCTTCTATTTCAGCCGGACCTTCTTTGATGTAGTAAGAGACGGGCAGTCCACAGTCGCTTGTGGCTTTTAAAGATAAAGAACCGCTTTCCGCTTTCACATCGGGTAATCCTGGAAATAATATACTGCCTTTGTCCTTCCGTATTCCGGTAGGGGATGCGGATACTGACTTCTTGAACAGCACTTTTATACTTCCGGTCTCCTGTCTGGCTTGCCAACAGACATATATCACCGGTACGGCGCGGATTATTCATACCCATCCGATAGAAAGATACTATGAATGTGGTGTCATTTACCTTTTCTACTGGTCCACAGATGCGACTGATTATCGGTGTTGCATCTGCATGCTCATCAGATAGTTTGGTTCTCAGGGAATCCGTACATACGGCTTTCAGGTGGAAAGTGATTCCATCGGCTTCCGGATTGAAGCGGGGCTGTACACGTACATGCTGCTTCTTGTTGTATGTCAGTAAACTACCGTTTTGCTCAAAACCCAGATATTGTTCTTTCTTTCCACGGCTTTGCGTATACCGTGTTTCGGTCGCTTCCGCTATTTCACGGTCAAAATACCAGAAAGCATCGTGAGGATCACCTTTATATTGTGAATAGGGGGCGGCTTTGGCTCGCTTCTTCTGATCGGGATGCCAGCGTTCTGCCAGCCAGCCTTTGGTTGGGTTCACCGGGTTCAGTTTTACTTTACCGTCTTTCGTTACTTCATCCGTCAGTCGTTGATTGATAGCTTTTTCCAGAAATAGAGCAATGTATGCGGCTGTTTCATCTGCCACATCGAAATGTCCCCGTCCTGCGTCACACAGAAATGAGATGCAACTTTCAGGATACATCATGCGGAAGGCCAGTGCCGGATTTACCCGGGCTTCCCACCATTCATATTCTCCTTCAATCATCAGTCCGGGTATTCCATCTATATTACGGGTACGTCCCCATTCCAGATTCTCACGCCCGTAACCGGTAAGATTCGTACGCGGAGCATCGCCATGCAGGGAAATGATAGCCAAAGTGCGTTCCGGATTCCATGCTGCGAAGTTCCAAGGATAGGTAGCCATAGCCGAATGGCCTATGGGAACGATGGGGACATTTTTCAGTTCGCTATATCCGCTGACGTTTGCCAGGGAGATCATCATTTTCTCAAATATCTGTTGTGTGCCTTTCGATACATCCCATTGCTGATCGATACCGGGAGTTATCCATACAAAGCCGATTCCAAGCTTCTGCATCTTTTCGCGGAAAAGGGGATTATCAAAAAGAGTTTCTTCGCTCATATTGTGTTGTCCTACAATAATTGCTTTTATCTGCATACAGTCAGCAGGTATCCATAAGAAAGCCGTAGGATTCCGGTTCGTTTCATTAGAGACGAATCCGTCAAGGGTCACAGACCATTGCCATTCCCCTGCCCGCAAACAGGGAGAGAAGAACAGCAAGAGGATGATCGAAAGCAGTCTATATCTATTCATGTTTTTTTGTTTTTTACAGTATTAATACGAACGAGGAATAAGCTTCACTCAAAAATAAGGGATTTAAAACAATGATTCCACAAATCTTATAAGATTTATGGAATTGAATCCATAAAAATCAAAAGATTTGTGGAATCAGCCTGTTTTTGTTATATTTCGGTGAGCCTTAGTATTCGTTAATAATCTTTTATTTAGAGGCTTCTTTCAGTTGTTCCGTCAACTTATCCATATCTTCCGGGCTGGCTGCCGATGGGAATTGTAGTTCTCCTTCTTTATTGACAATGGCATAATGCGGGATTGACAACATACCGTTCCGCCCGAACTTCTCATAAATTTCCATTTTGAAAGCCTCGTTGATGATGACATGCTCTCCTTTTAAGTTATAGTGCCCTGTCATTTTTTTCCAGAGTTCAGCTTTCTGGGGAGTATCGATGGAAACATACAATAACACGATATCATTTTCAGCAGCATATTTCTGCAAAGGTTTGATGTGTGCAAACGATGCACGACAGGACCGCACCAGGTGGCCCATACGTCGATAAAGATCACTTTACCCGGGTATAAGTCAGTAATTTCCTTAAAGGTGCGTACACTGTCCGTATTCAATATATGAATGTCTTTCGGAAGTTCGGCTTCATTGAACGCTTTGTTCTTTTGTATCGCTGTTTCTAATTTCGGCATTAGCACGCTTTGGGGATATAATGTCTTGAATTCCTCATACAATGCAGGAATACCAGTTGCAAAATACTCATGGCTTTCATCTTCCAGAATGAGAAGTCCCATTGCAGCCTCCTGTACCCGGCCTTGCAGATTTGTTTTATACCAATCGAATAACAGTTGATTGCGTTCATTGTCTTCATTCGTGCGCCTTTCATGTTTCATGAAAATATCTATGCCTGCCATATTCGATACGACATCTGCAAATGCAGGAGAGAACACGCTTTCAGCCTGACCGACGTTTGCAAAATCCAACATCTGGGCGTAAGCGTCGTCCCATTCCTTCTTGAGCGTTTCGGAACCTCTCCGGTAGTTACCGAAATACTGATTCATATATGCCATCAAAGCCTGTATACATATATCTTGTATGGCTCTTTGTCTGAGCTGATCGTCCACTTCTGCCACTTCGTTTTCTAATGTAGTAGCGTAGTCTGTCAGCTTTTGATATACGGATGAGGCAACCGTGTCCTTGCCGACGTTAAAGATATCTCCCCGGCGTGCACGCAGATTAAATACGTTTTCATTCAGATCAGCCAGTTTCTTGAGTATTTCATTTTCTTTCGTCAAGCCGTCAACCGGGTTTAGTTCATTGGATTTGGAAGCATCGATATCGAGCGTCTGTTTTCCCGGAGTAAGATAGATACTACCTAAGTTTCGCTCACCATATAGAAAAAGGGTCAGCTTTTCGTTCCCGTTTACAGGTAAGGTAATCTGATACGTACTGTCGGCATTTAAACGTAAAGTATCAATCTTGTTCGGTAAGTAAATGCCATCTGTAGTGATATTATATACAATGGGAGCGCCGGATGTATTCGTTACTTTGCCTTCTAAAGTAATATTCTTCTGGGTACATCCGCTCAGGAGCATAGTGGTTGTTATGCCGCCAAGGCATAAAGATTTGATGAATTCCATTATTTGTTTTTCATTTGGTTTATAATCTGAGACGCTAAAATAGTGATAAGGTTACATCGGGACAATTATTTTCTGTTATTTCTCCGTGATTGTTCATTTTATCTTAATCCCTTTTATAAAATCATTGGTTACTATTCCTTTCAAGTCCTTCATCCGTTCTCCATTGATTACTACATTTTCAAACGTCACGTTTTGCACGGTTCGTTCTTTGTCCAGTCCTTGAATCAACGATGGATTTTCTCCTATGCCTGTATATGTAATATTTCTGAAAGTAATGCCTTCAATGCCGCTTCCCGGCTGTTTATCATATTTCTCGTTGAAACGTACTTTTACATAAAACAGTCGTCCTTCCTGAATATTCTCTACCCGGATATCTTCGAAGAGAATATTACGAACTTGATTCTTATCACCACAATCTACTGTCATGCAACCTTGATAAATCGGGTCATCCTCGTCATGTTCCAGGATGTCGATGTTACGGAAAGTCAGATTCTCTATCACTTCTCCTGTCGGTGAGTCCGGATCGCCATGACCGCCTACATTGATGGGATGTGCCACATCTGCCCAAAGAATAGAATTTTGCACGGTAATATCAGATGAACCTCCCCACCAGTTCCAGCGGTGATTGTACAAAGCAATGCAATCGTCCGAATTGCGCATAAAGACATTGTCGATAAGTACTTGGCGGCAGCACATCATATCTATACCGTCACTCCATCCTTTACAACTGAAGGACTTCAGATTTTTAATCGTAATTCCTGTGGAACCACCTCCAAATACGGTATAATGGTCCGGATTCACTACTGTAATGCCATCTATCCATATATTTTTGGAATCAGTGATTTCAATGCCCCGTACAGCGTGGTCTATGATTCCCCGTCCGATGATGCGGACATTCTCGGCTTTGTCTACCACGAGTTTTGCCTTGACCACAGCTCCGGGGGCCAGATATACGGTTGTATTACTTGGTATCCGTATCTGATTGTTGGGTAAGTCTTTGGGGCGGTGTGTGCCCGGACCGAAATACATTACTCCTTTAGTTTCTTTTTCATATTTTTCAGTCTCCATCGGGTTGGCAAAAAGATGCAGGTTGTGCAGTCGGTCACCATTAAACTCAATGGAGAGATATTGTGGCTTTTCCAGAGTGAAAAGAATGGCGTTTTGTATCTGCTTGTATTCAAAACCTTTACTCAAAGGGCGTATGGCTACTTCGCGCACAGTGCCATTGTTCTTCTTCACCATTACTTCTACGGGACTTCCCATATCAAATTGCACCATGGAAGCATCCTGCACTTTGTCCATATCTACCTGTACGTTGTATTCGAACAAATCTTTCCATTCGCCGCCGGGGATGCGTACGCGTACGGTATAGTCATCATTGTGCGGCATCCCGGTACTCAGTGTACCGGGATAAGTCACTAGTTGTGCCTGTATGGACAAGCAGAAGAAGGCTGATAAGATAGTTGTAATAAATTTCATTGTATAATCGTTTTTTGAATAATTTTCTTCATATCTTGATTAAGATACGAATTAAGGTAAAATATTACTCAATATATAGAAATTCATCATTTTCATTGAATCACTACTTTATTTTGCACCGGTGTCATGATGAATGTAAATTCATAATCACCATACGGTAACATGAACTCCGGTTCTGGAAGTGCACTCCAACTGTCTATGCAAGCCAGTCCCATCTGGGCTTTATCAATCAATACATTTGTCAGATCGGCTTTTTCTACTTCCTCAGAGTGTCCTTGTTGTTTTTCCAAACCTTCGTCCAGTGATTCGATTGTGTAGTGCAAAGCAGAAGCTGAAAAAGGAGCGTCAGCTACGAACTGCAATCCATTTCCACTTATATTCAACTGTCTCCACCAGCGGATATCCGTTTTTGTGCCATTTTCTTGCGGACGGATATAAGGAGAGAATTGCTCATCAACAGTTTGATTGTAAATGCCTAAATCCGTACAATGATTACGATTACTATAGTTTTCCATTGGACCACGGCCATAATAGGAAATATTTTCAAATGACCTCGGCATAACCAGTTGCATGCCGAAGCGGAACATATTGGAAACGTTGGCCGCCTTGTCCGTTATCATTTTTTGGTTTACCTGAACCGCTCCTTGGTTATTGATGGTATAAGTGATATACAGTTTAGCAGAAACCTGTTTCATCTCATATTCTGCTGAAATAACCGCTTGATTGTCTACAATGTTATTTTTCAGTGATATGAGTTTGATATCCGGATTCTTCCATGCATTATATTTCAGTTGCAATTTTGCTCCATAATCATTGTCGGTAGGTGCCCGCCAGAAATTCGGGGTAAGTGCGGCACCGTCTTTAATCATGTCCAGACCGTTGACAATGTATTTATCCATATAGCCGGTAGATCTCTTGAATCTGATAAGGAAGTTCTCACCTTTTACAATCCAGTGGCGGATATTCGTATCGTTTACCTGAGGTGTGATTACGGGGATATAGTTTTCAGTAACATTCTTCAGCTTCATTTCAGGAGTTTTGTATGGATGTAACACTAATTGGTCTTTGGCAACTATGTGGCCGACAGGGATCAAGCCTTCGCGATCTTTTTGTCGGTATCTGACATTCAATAACCATTCTCCGTTCTCATCGGTTTCTCCCAGCTTGAGAATGAGAGATACTGTTTGCAATGGGGCTACATTCAGTTTTTCTATACGTCCGCTACGTATGACTCTGCCGTTGTTCAGCACTTCCCATTCCATATAATAGGCAGACAGATCACGGAAGAAATTCTCATTGTAAATATTGATTTCACCTTTTGACAGATCCCCCGGAGTGGTCCAGATGTTCTGATAGAAATATCCCACTTCATATACATGCGGATTGGGGATGCGGTCCGGATTGAGTAAACCGTTGTCGCTATAGTTGTCGTCACCGGTTTTAATCGTATCGAAATCACCATCATAACCATAGATCATTTTGCCACTTTTGCCTGTCCAGTGGGGTGACTGATCTATTAGATCCCAAATAAATCCACCTTGGAATTTCGGGTATTTACGGATAAGATCCCAATATATTTTAAAGTCACCTAATGCATTTCCCATTGCGTGAGCATATTCACACATGATCATAGGTTTCTGTTTACTTTCGTCTTCACAATAACTGATGCACTTGGAGTAAACGGGATACATCGGGCAATAAACGTCAGTGTTGCTTCCTGTGTCATAGGCTTGTTCAAAATGCACGAAGCGACTGGGGTCTTCTGCTCTCACCCATTGATAACATGCTTCAAAGTTCGGTCCATCGCCACATTCATTTCCCAATGACCAGAAGATAATGCTCGGATGATTGAAGTTGCGTTGTACATTACGTTGATTACGTTCCAGATGTGCTTTCCTATATGAATCCACTCTTGCCAATGAAGTCTCTTTGAATCCCATTCCATGTGATTCCAGGTTAGCTTCAGCCACTACATACAAACCATATTTGTCACACAACTCATACCAGAAACTGTCGTCCGGATAATGGCAGGTACGAACGGCATTTATATTGAACATTTTCATTAATTGAATATCCTGAATCATACGTTCCCGAGAGATAACATATCCGCCGTCCGGGTCCATTTCGTGACGGTTGGCTCCTTTAATAAGTATTGGTTGTCCATTTACCCAGAGTTGTGCATTCTTCATTTCTATCTTGCGGAAGCCTACTTTTATGGGAACAACTTCTGTGATTTCTCCATTTTCTTTCAGAGTAGCCCGAAGCGTATAGAGATAGGGAGTTTCCGCACTCCATTTATGGGGATTTTCAAGTTTCATAATGGTAGATATATTGCCGTTACCTTTTACTTCGGTTGCTGTCACGGTCTTGCCTTTTGCATCAAGCAGTTCCAGAGTTACCAGGTTATTTCCTTTTAGATTCAGATCAATAGCCAGTGTACCGTTTTTGTATTGACTATCTAAATCCGGGGTTACACGTAGGTCTTCAATACGTTTTTTATTGCGTGAATAGAGATAGCAATCGCGTGCAACACCATGATACCGGAAGAAGTCCTGATCTTCCAGATAACTGCCGTCGCACCAGCGGAATACCTGAAACGCTATGAGATTTTTCTGTCCCGGTTTCAGGTAAGAAGTTAGATTGAACTCAGCTTCCAGCTTGCTGTCTTCACTATAACCGACAAACTTTCCATTCACCCATAAATAGATGTTTGAAGAAACCGAACCGAAATGCGCAATGATATCTTTACCTTTCCAATCAGACGGAACGATTATTTCCCGACGATAGGAACCTACATGGTTGTTCTCCACAGGTACTACGGGCGGATTATTCTTACACCAGCCTTTCCATAATTTCCAGTCGAAACCTACTCCCGAATAGAGTGGAACATCATATCCGTTCAATTCCCACATTGCCGGAATAGGCAGATCATCCCATCCTTTGTCATTATACCCTATCTTCCAGAAATCAGTCGGACGAGCGTCCGAGTCTTTTACCCAACGAAATTTCCAGATACCGTTTAAAGTCATAAAGTTGGCGGATTTTTCTTTTACGGCTTCTGTCGCTGCTTCAGTGCTTTCATAAGCAAAGAAGTTGGTATGCATCGGAGCACGGTTTACGGCATTGATTTCCGGGTCTTGCCATTCTTTGAAAGTTTGTGCATCCATTGTTGTTAAACTGATTAGAAAGAATCCGATTAAAAAAAGTATTTTCATGATAATTCAGTATATATTAATAAATGGTTTACTTTTCATTTAGCAGTTATTCTTATTACAGTAAATGAATATTGTGGCATTTTATAAGAGAATTTTTCTCCGATGGCAAGGTTTCCATTTACAGGTATGGCTGTTTTAGACCTTATATCACCGGTGAGTATGCTGGTTGATGCTATCGGGTTGTATCCCTGAAGTGAAGGCAGATATAAATTAGTGTTGACGCTGATAGGCAACAGATTGACCAATTTTATAATAATGTCACCTGTTTTTGATTCACGTATCACCGATTGCCCTATGCGAAGATTCACCTTGCGATCTTGTTGATCGGTATTTAGTTCAGCGGGAATATATTCGTCACCACTATTTTGCCCAAACATTCTTTGAGTATAATAGCTTGCTGTAGGGTGGACTTCAGAGTTATTGAAGTATATAAGGTCCGGATTCCAATGAATATGTCCTTCTTTAGCGAGTAAGGGAGCATAACTTGTCATACATACAATATCTCCATTTCGCTCCAGGTTGGTCATGTGGAGGGCTTCGGCAAGGGCACTCTCTAAGCTTGTTTGTGAATGGCTATAACTGCGTGCCGCCCATTCACCGAGATAAACTTTCGACTTTGAACGATCATAGTGGTCGTAAAAGTTCTGGTTATAAATATACCATCCGGTTGGACGATAACAGTGCTCGTCAACAATCGGTACCTGCAATTCTGTGGCGTACTTCCATCCTTCTTCGTAGTCTATTCCCTTAATATCAGGACCGGCAGTGCCTATGATAGTGATGTCAGGATAATACTCTTTTACTACATCATATATCATTTTAAATCTGATTTTAAATTCTTCAGAGATCATATCTTCATTACCCAGGCCGATATACTTCAGATTAAAGGGTGCAGGATGTCCGGCATCAGCACGTATTTTGGCCCACTTTGATGTTCGGGGATTTCCATTTGCCCATTCTATTAAATCAAGTACATCTTGTATGTACTGTGGCATTTTATCCATAGGGATTCCACCTTGTTGCCCTTCTGAAAAAAGTTCTGGTAGGTCCGATTTCATTTTACCACTTTCAATTAGAGACTTGTGCAACAGACCGGAGTTTTGGCAACTTACACCTGCTGCAATAATAGGTAGAGGTTCTGCTCCGACATCTTCACAAAACTGGAAATATTCGAAATAACCCAGTCCACGTGTCTGATGATAATGCCAGATATTGGGCAGATGTCGGCGTTCGTGGAGTGGTCCGACAGAGCCTTTCCAGTCATACATATTATCAAGTCCGTCACCGTGTGCAAGGCATCCACCGGGGAAACGGATAAAGCGGGGCTGAAGATCAGCTATAAGCTGTGCAAGGTCACGACGAAGCCCGTTTTTACGCCCTTTGAATGTATTCTGTGGGAAAAGAGAAATCATGTCGAGTGCATAAGTACCTGTTTGCAAAGGCATTATTTCGAGTCGGGCATCAGTATCATCAGCAGTAGCAATAAGTGTACATGTCTGCTGTTTCCAATCTTTTGCATTGAGACTGATTTTGTTTTGGGCTATGATATCTCCGTTTTTAGATACTATTCTTACTTCTGCAAATTCTTTCTTTGCGCTAGAATGAATAGAAGATACGAAAAGAGAGAAGTCATATTTTTCTCCTTTTTTCATATATATGCCGTCGAATCCTGAATTTATGAGAGTTCCGCCAACCTGTGTCACATCAAGTACTGCATAAAACTTGTTATTAGGATGTATCGGTTTTATATCTGTAATAGTAAGTGAGGCGCCACTGCTTGTACTCCAGGCGTAATCATGTGTCCAGTTCTTTTCTCGTGCAAAACTGTCTTCACAGTATTCAAAATCTCTGTTTTGTATCAATTCGGCATAGAGTCCTCCATCGGCAGCATGACTTAAATCTTCGAAGAAGACTCCAATGAGCATGTCAGATATAGGTTTGGCTTTTGATATATCGGTTTTTATATCTACGTTGACAGGTTGGAGATTCAGAAAGCGTGCGTTGTCATGTTCGGCCCGTTCATTGTATTCCGCATTCTTAAAATCTTCATATTGGAAATGATTTATTACAGCCTGCATTTCATTATAGCCTATTTTCACTATGGGAGAGTGCTTTGTGGCTATTTGTTTTTTCTTTTCAAAATATCTCTGCCTTTCCCATATGATGAGATTTTCACTCTTTGCTTGAGCGTAAATCTGTCCGCTTTTGCTTATTTGCCACGTGGCAAGATATTCACCATCGGCAGTACGTTCAATGCAAGGGTTGATCATTGTCTTCCATGATCCCCAGTCACTTCTGATCACAGTACGTCCGTCACACAACATTTCCCAGTTTTCTCCATCTGAACTCCATTTAAGTTTCATACCCGAACGTCCTGTATTATGTGTTTCTGCAAACGGCATAATATATACGGAGTCTGGTTCCTCGGCCATTGCTGATGTCACCATAGCAGCAATGGCTATAGACACAATAATTAGTTTTGGTTTCATATTATTGGGGGGTGAATTGTTACAATGTAGGGGTTATTCTTTTTATCTTGCCATCCTCATCAAATTCCATTTTATCAATGCACACTTCTCTGTGGAACCCGGCTTTTCTGCCCATTGTTACGGCATCCGGAAACTTGAATCGATGGTAAACAATCCGCCATTCATCTTTACCCGGCAATTGCATAACTGAATGATGTCCGGTAGCAAAGATTCCCTGATCCGGTTTCTTGCAAAGGATAACCTGGCTTTCGGACGGCTCAATAGGTCCGACCGGAGATTTGGAACGTACATAACGCACTTCATAATCCACACTTCTCGTGTCGTTTTTCGACCATGTGAAATAGTAATACCCATCTCTATAGAATACATGAGCGGCCTCGCTGTAATAAGTGTCGTTCTTTATCAACAACCGTGTTGTATTGGGTTTTACGGATATCATATCATCATTCAGTTCACATACAGCCATGTAATAATTTCCCCAGTACAGATAAGTCTTGCCACTGACAGGATCGGTAAAGACATCCGGGTCTATATTCTGTCCTCTGGTCATACCCTTGGGGCGTTCTTTATCAATCAGAGGTTTTCCGGAATCTACAAAAGGTCCGGTCGGATGATCGGCGATTGCTACTCCGATTTGTTGCTCGGCTGTATAATAGTAATAATATTTGTAACTGCCGTCCTCCTGTTTCTTTTCAATGATACAGGGAGCCCATGCATTCTTTTGGGCCCATGATACATTCTTCAGATCAAGGATAACTCCTTCTTCTTTCCAGTTTAGAAGGTCATCGGAAGAAAAAGCCTTGAATAGCGTACTGCCCCAGTTCAGTATCCCGTCGGTAGTCGGATAGATATAATATTTTCCGGTTTTCTTCGAATACATCACTTCCGGATCTGCATAGAATCCCGGAAATACCGGATTTTTCTTTATGGATGCCGTAGAGACATATTTCCTTTTGTTCTGTTTCCAGTACTCCTCTAATCTTTCCACTTCCTCTGCTGTCAAATGGATGACTGCACCATGCTTGGGCGATGTAAAGTTAGTCGTTTCCATCACCCCTTCATTGAAACGTCCCAGATTTTTAAAGTTAACAAAGTCTGAAGTCTCGATGAAAGCGAAGTTGTGCGGATTGACGCTGTACACATCATACATCAGTACCCATTTGTCTTCTCCGATACGCTTCCAAACATTGGGAGCTTCACAGGCTTTGGGCTCTAAATCATACCAACGGGGATCGAATGTATAATCGCCGTTAGCTATATTCGAAACCGCATGCTTTATACCTGCTTCTCCGTCATGGGCTACGTAAAATAAGTGATATTGATCACCTATTTTCGTGATGTCTCCATCAATTGCCGAAACTTTTTCGTTGGGATATTCAAATAAAGTCCGTGGCAATGTCTCAATGGTGTCGAATTCATCATTCACATATACATAGTATAGTTTATTCGGTTCGTTCCTGAAGCGCATTGTGAAATAAATCATCAGTTTTCCTTTCTTCTCGTCAAAAGTTATTTCGGGCGCCCAGGCACAACCTATTTCACTAAGTCCTGCCGACATCTGGTCGAAGCATATGTTTGTACGTTTCCAGTTTATCAGGTCCCATGACTTCATCAATACCAGTCCGCGGTTATTTCCCCAGCCGTACTTTCCGTCCCGTTCCCATTGGGTTTCCCGGTAGCCGTCCCTTTGGGCAAAGACATGTAAGTCCGTCATAGCCATGTAGAAAGCCCCATCCGGTCCACGATAAATATGTGGGTCACGAATCCCCCTTTGATAGGCAATCGTATCTCCGGCAATTACGGGTTCACCATCATTCAAGGCGGTGAAGTTATATCCGTCATGGCTCACAGCCATATATAGACCATGTGTCTCGTCTTTATGGAAAACCATCAGATACGCACTCATATCTTTTTCTTCCGGAATGGCATTCCTGTAGCGGAATTTCCTGAATCCCGCATTTCCTTTGCCGGCGGAAAGCAATCCGATGCGCAACGCATAGAAGCCTTTATAATTGTTATGATGCAGTTGGGAGACATCTATATTCTCGGCTAAAGTGTTCCATTCTTTACCGTCTTTGCTGACCATAACCCGCATGATGTTTCCCTGATTTTGAATTTTGGCAAAGAAGCGTTTGCCTATCTTGTTGGGAAGTCCGAAGCTCTTTTCTGCATTTTGATGGATGGTAAAGCTTTTTCCGTCAGAGGTGATTCCGGCGTAAGCTTTTTCATTGTAATAGAGAATCAGACCGGCTGTATTTCCATTTCCTGTGTTTACCTCCACCTGTGTTTCATAATTCTTGTCTTCAACGGTAGCCAGCAGAAGGCGGGCATCGGCGGGAGTTTTTCCTTTAGCATTCATCCACAGTGTTTGCTGTTTGAATTTCAGGGATTGGGGAGCATATTCTTTCCAGAATGTCCATTGCAGTCCGAGATCCGGCCCATTGAAATCGTCAGATAATTCTAAACCATGTTTGATTTTCTGTTTGGGAGTGATTGGGGTAGCTGTCGACTTGGTGCGATACCAGCCATCCTGTGTCCATTCAATTGGTTCGATAAGCGTGGAACGTCCCAGAGTGTGATACCCTTTTGCATACGCATGATATACAATCCACCAGTTACCGTTTACATCGTCAATCAGTGTACCGTGTCCCTTCGACCACCAGTTATCCGTTGCACTGTAAGTATGTACCACCGGATTATAAGGAGAATTTTCCCACGGCCCTGTGACATTTTTCGAACGGGCGGAGACCACCATGTGGCTAGTTGCTGGACCTGCTGTTCCTCCTTGGGCGGAAGTCATGTAATAGTAGCCGTTCCGATAATTCAGTTTGGGCGATTCCAGACACATACATTCCGTATCCCATCCTTTGGGGTATATCCAACCCTCGTATACTTGTTTTTTTTCTCCGATGGTGCCCAATCCGTCATTTGTAAGCTGAATCACTTCTCCTTCGTTCACATATAAGTAGCGGTTTCCGTTCTCATCGACAATATGCCCTGGATCTATGCCATGTACTTTCAGGTCGGTCGGTTTGCTCCACGGACCTTTGATGTCATTGGCCCAGATCACCCAGTTGGTACCTCCTGCGGGATAATAAATGTAGTATTTCCCTTTATATTTCAACAGATCGGGAGCCATGGCAGAACCCTCGTATTCCGGCATTACCCGACATACGGGTTCCCAGTTCATTAAATCCCGAGAGTGCCAGATCAGGAATCCCGGTGCATAATAAAAGGGTGAATGAGTCATGTAATAATCTTCCCCATCGCGCATGATGGAGGGGTCAGGATAATCGCCCGGCAAGATTGCTTTTGGATATTCCTGTGCATCCGTCCGGGTTATCAACAAGGTCAGAAAAACAAAGAATAAAAGTTGTTTCATGATATTTATATTTATGTTACGTTTGAATCCGGAGTTACCTTACGCTTATTTTGCGCTCCTTATTTTGTTAATACGAATAAGAATAAATTGCACTCATTCCAATTTGAAATTATGCCGCTATAATTCGTTTTACCTGAAGGAAAGTGTATCTTTGATACTATAAATGTGGGTAGGAGGATGAGTGTTATGCTTATTTTGTTCGTACTACATTGAAAACATCCATGATAAATACTATGATGAAAAAGATATTATTGATAGTGGCATATAGCCTGATTGTTTTATATGTATCTGCCCAAAGCACATTGCCCGAAAGATATGTACCGTATATTGTAGATGCAATTTATACATCGGACGATCATGTTCGAACCAGTGGAAAAGGAGAATCTCTCACTTACCGGATGAAAACGGATACCGTTCCGCAATTGTTAGTTGTGCAGTATTCCGGTGAGAATAAGCCCGGAAAAGGGGAGAATTTCTTATTTAATATATCTGTCAATGGTACCCTCTTGTATACTGAAGGGCTCAATCGTAACCGGCACGGACTATTTGAAGTGGTATATCCCATTCCGGCGGAAGCATTGAAGAACGGAAATTCTGCACTTGTCCGCTTTGAAGCGTATGATCAGTCGGCATCTATAGGCGAGATTTATGCAGTTGCCATTGTCCGCCAAAAGCTGAAAACCGGTTTATTTGCTGATAAACAGAATTGGCAAGGGCTTACAAACGATTGGACTTGTGCTTCCGACGACACTTTTATCTATACGGAGCCTGATGGCCCCCAACATCCATATACTGACAATTCCGTGATCGACCTGATGTCTTATTATGGTCTTGAACTTAATCTGAAGTTATCCGGCACAAACGATATACCCGTTGAAATACTTGTTTCAAGTAATGCCCTGAAGTTCGGAGAACCGGAGAAAATAGACAATCCGTTTGATACCCGTAAAATCCGGTTAACCTTACAAAATCAAAAGAATGGTGCCGGCAGATTATTTATTCCTTTTTCTGTCTTTGATACTCCGAAAGCCTCACAGAGCACTATACGGCGGATTAAATCCATTGCTGTTCGTCTTTTCGGAAAGCATGGCGGTAAAGTGAAATTACTTTCTACCCGTCTGATAGAAGGAAACTCGGTGAAAGTAGTAGCCGACTCTTATTCCAAATCGGGAGAAGCCGGAGAAACAGTTGTCTATCCGGTATGGATTACTAATTGTGAATCAAAATCACAAACAGTTTCTTTTTCTATCCCTAAATATGGTTGGGAAGCTTTTCCGGTTACAGTAGAACCGGCACAAATAGAGTTGGCACCGGGTGAGAAACGGAAAGTGGAATTACAGGTGGTGGTACCGCCGGGTATTCCCGCCGGAGGCCGTGAAAAGCAGGTACTACAGATTTTACCTTCTGCCAATCCTGCTGCTGTGCAGACATCAACGTTTACCACTTTGCGCAGTATGCCACATCCGTTTACAATCCATACGACGGAAGGATGGGAAGAAGTTCGCGCGAAAGCGGAAAAATATGACTGGGCTATGGAGCGCAAAAAACGTTATGTGCAGGATGCAGAACGTTGGGGAGTGCCTTCGCGTCCTCCTTATGCTGCTAACAGTGACGGTATTCCTTATTTATGTGCGACCACTCATGAGTACGGTCTGATGAATAATGCCATTGCATGGCAGTTGACGCGTAAAACGGAATTTGCCCATAAGGTAAAGCAATTCCTGCTGATGATCAGTGATTATCAGACCGGTTTCCCGCTAACCCGGAAAGCTTCCAACCAGGCAAGTGTACAGGAAGGGCACTTCTTTCAGCATCTGGCGCAGGCTTATGATCTGATTATGGATGCCAATATCATGAACAAACAGGAAAAGGCTCAGATAGAATATACTTTCCGGCTTTATATCGACCAATATCTGCGCTACAAATCAACGGGCGGAGCTAACTGGGCGGTTTCCCAACTGACGGGAGTCTTTTTCTGCGCTTTAGCCATACAGGATTTCAACCTGGTGGACGAAGTGCTTTACGCACCTTCCTGCCTGATGGATAAGTTCCGCACTTATACAATGCCCGATGGATGGTGGTATGAGTGCACGGTCAGCTATAATCTTTGGGTCGCGAGCGAATATATACAAATAGGGTTGGCATTGAATCCTTTCGGATATTCCCTGCTGACGGAGAAATTCCCCGTTGATTATAACCTCACTCCAGAGTATGAGAGAGTCGGGGCCAATGAACGTGAAGAGAGCCGTAATCTTCATCATGGACACAGTTTCCGTATTCGCGGCCCCATTCACCAACCTTATGTCACTATCAAAATGATGTCGGATGCCCTTTTGCCTTTCCTCGATTATCGGGGCTGGATATTCGGAATCAATGACGCCACTGAACGTGAAGTGGGTGGCGACAGTTTTGAGATGGCGTACTATGCTTTCCGTGATCCGCGCTATGCTGCTTTCATACGAATGTCTCCCGGGCGGAATGATTTGATCTATGGTGTACCCGAGTTGCCCGAGGTGGAGCCGGGAGATGTCCGGGGAGCTTATGCTGACAATGCAGGAGCATTAATGTTGCGTTCCACCCAGCAGGAGCCGCGCGAAAAGATACAGGCTGTTTTGAAATATGGAACACACGGTGGTTATCACGGACATTTTGATCGTACTGCCATGCTTTCACTGATGCGTTATGGGCGTAGTTTCTACAATCCGGAGATGGTGTGGTATAGCTATGCTCCTTATATGTATAATTTCTATGTACAGAGCAGTATCTCCAAAAACATGGTTACTGTTGATTTGAAGCAGCAGGAAACAGATGACAGCAAGCGTAGCCTGTTCTATACAGGTGATTTATTTCAGGCCGGTTGTGTGGAAGGAACTGCCGCATGGAGTTATCCAGCTTATGGCGGACTGCGGCACAGTATGCGTGGACCGAGGGATTTCAAAGAGAAAACAGAGTGGGAAGCCCGTTATTTCCCCGTACCCGAAAAGCATCCCGGATTCGGAGTGCTGACAGGATTTACCGAACCTGTCTTTCAACGCAGACTGATGGTTGTGACGGACGATTATGTAGTTCTTGCAGATTATGACAAAAGTACAGAGAACAAGCAACATCGTTTCGATCTTCTTTTCCAGATAAAAGGCTTGTTAGGATTGTCCGCCGATAAGAAAGAGTTCA
>ERZ827101.1633-NODE-1633-length-24698-cov-2.659741_pt1 | contig 24698 bp, 14 predicted proteins | sample MGYA00519869_ERZ827101 | MGnify/ENA primary metagenome ERZ827101 (study PRJEB31778, sample SAMEA3449256) | human gut metagenome | biome: human gut; feature: human-associated habitat; material: faeces | place: United Kingdom | collected 2010/2012 ...
AATCACCGTGTTGGTTAGTGATACGGAACATTTGTCACAACTGATTTCCCGGTTGAAACGTATACAGGGTGTCATGCGGGTATATCGTCATGATTCTGTGAAAGAGTAGTTTTATGTTGATTTTTCGTATATTTGTATAGTTCTAAATGATGGGTTAACACGTGATTGTAATATGTCGGAACAGGATGAGGTAAAATGGTTACAGGGATTAAGAGTTGGGGATGACCGGGCTTTTAAAGTCCTGTTTGAAAAGTATTATGCCTCACTCTGTGCATTTGCCACTAATTTCGTGAATGACCCGGACGTGGCGGAAGATATTGTACAGGAGATATTTTTCAAATTATACACGGATAAACCGACTTTTGATGTCGTGGTGGCCTTGAAATCTTATTTGTACCTGGTCACCAAGAATCAATGTCTGAATTATTTAAAACATGCTCGGATCGAGCAGGAGTATATGTCTTTCTTGAAGGAACGGGAAACAACGACATTCTTTTTTAACCAGATCGTGGAGCAGGAGTTACTGGCCTTGTTGTCAGAGGCTATTCAGGATTTACCGGAACAGACGGGACAAGTGTTCCAACTGGTGATGGAAGGTTTCGATAATGCGGAAATTGCGGAGAAACTGAATCTCTCCATAGATTCGGTAAAGTCACATAAAAAGCGTGGAAAACAATTGTTGAAGAGTCGGTTAGGAGATATAACGGTTATCCTTTTATTCCTGTCGAATTGTTAAATTTACAAGAAAGTGTCATTCAAGTGACACTTTTTTTATACTTGATTGTTTTTAAGTCGTAAAAGAAATCAAGATGAAAGAAGCATTTGAAATAGCACGAATTATTCAGAAGAGTTTGAAAGGGCAACTTTCAGAATCAGAGGAAAGACAATTATCTGATTGGCGAAAGGTTTCCGGAGAGAATGAACGTGTTTTTCAACGAATGATTTCAGAAGATTTTTACACGGTTGGGATGGAGAAGTTGGAAACGTATGATTACCGGGTGGCCTACGGGCGTTTCTTGCAAAGGAAATACCAACAACGTCGTAAAAGAAAATTTCTGATAAACGTGGTTCGGGTAGCTGCTGTTGCGTTACCGTTTATAATTGCACTCGTTCTTTATGTCGGGTTGAATCGAGATGAAGAACAAACGTTACGTCCTTCTTTGGCAACAAATATCCTTCCGGGGACGAGTAAAGCCGTGTTGACACTGGCGAACGGACAAATGATTCCTTTAGGCAAGGAGGCTGCGGATAGTACGATTATAACGGATGGGACACAAATTAATGCTTCGGGGTCTGGGGTAACATACGCTAGTGGTGGAGAAAGTGAATCGATCGTTTATAATAAATTGGAAATCCCTCGCGGGGGAGAGTTTTGTTTGACACTTTCAGATGGAACAAGGGTGTGGTTGAACTCGGAAACTTCTATCCAGTATCCGGTAGCCTTCGGGGCAAAGGAACGGCGGGTTTTCGTGCAAGGAGAGGCTTATTTTGAAGTTGCGAAGGATGCGAAGAAACCTTTTACTGTACAGTTTATGAGTTCGTCGGTAACGGTGTTGGGAACTTCCTTTAATATCCGGGCCTATCCGGAAGAGAAACAGTCGCAAGCTACTCTTGCAGAAGGTTCCGTGAGAATATACAGCCCCGGTAGTTCAATGCTGTTGAAACCGGGAGAACAGGCGGAAGTGAACGCTTTGTCGGGAGAGATGGTAAAGAGGGAGGTTGAAGTAAAGAGTTTTACGAGTTGGAAAGACGGACGTTTCGTGTTTGAACAACAACCGTTGGAAGATATAATGAGAACATTGGAACGATGGTACGATATTCGAGTGATATTTAAGGATGAGGGGGCGAAACGAATTTCTCTGTCGGGAAATATGAAGCGATATGGTGATTTCTCCCAAGTAATGAAAATGTTACAGATGACGGGAGATGTGCGATTTGAATTACATGGAAATGATGTATATATAACTACAGAGTGAAACCCTCGATGGCCACGAGGGAAGGCAAGTGTGTAAAACAAACTAAATTAATTAATTACATTATGAAGAAGAACCGCAATAAGTCTCTTCCGGGAGGTTTATGGTTAATAAAGAACCGATTAATGATGAGAATGACGATCGTTTTATTATTGTTTTCGTCATTCACGGCTGTGGCTCAGAATGTCACTGTGAAGATGAAGAATAGTTCATTTATCCAAGTTGCTAAAGAAATTCAAAAGCAAACGGAGTTGACTTTTTTGTATAATGATGCAAAAGTAGGTAATATTACAGGATTGAATCCTGATTTCACGAATGCGGATGTAAAGGCCGTGCTGGAGTATTGTTTAAAAAATTCAGGACTTACTTTCTCGATCGTGGATAACACGGTGGTCGTTAGTCCAGTGAAATCAACTAACCAACAGCAAGAGAATAAACTTACGGTGGCAGGTAAGATCACGGATCAACAAGGTCTGCCTCTTCCGGGAGTGAATATTATTATCAAAGGAACCACGCTAGGATTCGTGTCAGACGTGGAAGGAAAGTTCACGGCGATTTGTTCACGGGGTGATTCTTTGCTTTTCTCAATGGTCGGTTTCGAGATGCAAACCGTGGCAATTACTAGCGATTCCCCTTTAAACATCAAAATGAAGGAGGCCACGGAGGCATTGGATGAGGTTGTCGTTGTTTCAACGGGTTACACTCGTCTGCCGAAAGAGCGTGCCACCGGTTCATTTAGCGTGGTAACAGCTAAGGAATTAGCAAAACGTCCCAGCCCGAATATCATGAATCGTTTGGAAGGTGTTGTTCCGGGGGTTTACGTGGATGTCAAGAATTCGGATATGACTTTTTTATATGGTTCTGATCGTTCCGATGGTTACGTGGATGAACAAACTAATATTTCCATGAATATTCGAGGGAAAAGTTCTCTTTTGAACACAACAAGACCACTACTTGTTGTAGATGGCTTCCCAACGGATATGGAAATGAAGAATATAAATCCCAACGACGTTGAATCAATTACTTTCTTGAAAGATGCCGCAGCTGCCTCTATTTGGGGTGTACGTGCAGCGAATGGCGTGATTGTTATTGAGACAAAGAAAGGGAAAAAAGGTAAAGGAGGAACAACCGTAAATTTCGGAATGAATGTAGCGACTTCCGGTTCTCCTCGCTTTAATACATTACCAATTATGAATTCTGCGGAAATGATTGATTACGAGAAGGAAATGGTGGAGAAGGGGTATATCACGAGACCCGTGAATTCAGCGTATTCGGCAGGAGCTCCGATTTCACAAGCAGCCAAATTGATTTTGGATGCGAAGGAAGGGCTTATTAATCAAGCTGATGCGGATGCCGTATTGAATGAACTGGCCAGTCGGGAGGCCTATCGTGACGTGAAAAAGTATTTATTACAACCCTCTTTTTCACAGCAGTACAATTTATCTTTTAGTGGAGCATCTGACCAGATGTCTTACTTCCTTTCTGCATCTTATGCAAACGAGAGATCTAACATGAAAGGGGAAGAAGGTGATCGTTTCACGTTGACTTCCAATATGAATTTTAAAATATTGAATTGGGCTACCTTGACCACAGGATTGAGGGCCTCATTCTTTAATATTAAAAATAATGCTTTAGGACTTTCCATGATGCAGGCATCCGGAGGTCTAATATTATTACCATATAACCAATTTGTAGATGAGAATGGTAATCGAGTAGATTACTATAAGACGTACAATGAAGACTTTGTAACGGAAAAAGAAGCATTGGGATATAAAAATTGGAAGTATAATTATTTGGATGAACTGGATAACAAAGATGAGACCCGTAAAGAGCAGACTTTCGCGATGACTGTGGGATTGAATATTCCAATTCCGGGAGTAAAAGGGTTGTCATTAGACGGGCAATTCATGTTTGAAAGGAAGAATACCAAGAATCGTACTTTTGCTAACGAGAATACGTTCGAGGCTAGAGATCTTTATAACTTAGCCACGACTTATGATGCAAACACGGGTACGTTAACGAATAATCTTCCATGGGGAGGTATCTTGAATGTGAATAATGGTAATTCCCAGAATTACAGTATTCGTGGGCAGATTAATTATGATGGAATTATTGATGAAATCCATCAGATTACGGCATTAGCAGGTATGGAGATTCGTGAAACAAGAGATTGGGCGAATGGGGCTAGGTATTATGGTTATAACGAGAAGACATTAATTGCCGGTAGCCAGTTGCCGAATCCTTATATAAATATTTGGGGATATAATAGTTACTTGACAGATGCTAGTCCGGAAACTGATTATCAACGGCGATTCCTGTCTTATTATGGAAACCTGTCTTATACCTTGATGAATAAATACGTGTTGTCGGGAAGTGTGCGTTATGATGATTACAATAATTTCGGTGTCGATCGAAAATACCGGGCAACTCCGATGTGGTCAACCGGATTTTCATGGCATATTGGTCGAGAGGATTTTATCACGAATAATGTCGGATGGTTGAATCAATTGACATTTAGAATGACTTATGGGTATAACGGGAATATAGATCAAAGTCAGTATCCTTTCACGAACATATCGTTATCCACGAGTAATGATGGATTTACCCAATTGCCTTCATCCAGTATCACTTCTGCAGCGAACCCATCTATTCGCTGGGAAAAAACAGGCGTGTTGAATTTCGGGTTGGATTTTGCAGTATTGAATCACCGTCTTTCCGGTTCTATCGAGATATATCGCAAGTATTCGAGAGATTTGTTCGCAGAGTACACGATAAACCCGATATTTGGAGCGAACGCTTCCAAGCTGTTCACACTTACTCGGAATGCGGCTAAAGTGGATGGAAAAGGTGTGGATATAGCTTTGAACGGAACGATTGTGCAGAAAAGCGATTTTAATTATAGGGCTAGCTTAACCTTCTCTTATAACACGAATGAAGTAAAATCTTCTCCTTATGAATTGTATTCCAGTTTTGCAGCTAATGGTGCGGGAAGTGGCCGTATGTTAGAGGGATATAATATGAATAACTTCTGGGCTACTCGCTGGGCCGGTTTGGATGAAAAAGGAGATGCTTTGGTGTATAATGCAGATGGAGAAATCATAAAATCTACGGAAAATATTACGAATGATGATTTGGTGTATATGGGAACATTGACACCGAAGTACTTTGGTGGATTTTTTAATACGTTCACTTATAAAGGATTGTCTCTTTACGTGGGGATCACCTATAAGTTAGGGTATATTTTCCAGAAACCGACGATTTCACAACAGCCTGCAAGTAGATACGGTGGAGCTAATTATGAAATTAATGAAGATATGGCAAAACGTTGGAGAGAGGCAGGTGATGAGGCTAAAACCGATGTACCCCGTTTGGGAACGGATAACAATAGTTTTCAACGGTATAGAGGTGCTGATATTCATGTCCAAAAAGGAGATCATATCCGTTTGAAAGAAATATCATTGACTTATGAACTCCCGTCTAAATGGATAAATAAAATCATGCTTGGTAGTGCTAATATCGGGTTTACTGCAACAAACTTGGGTTTGATCTGGAAAAAGAATAATGTCGGTATAGATCCTGATTTTATTCCGAACACTAGAGATTTGCGGATGGTGCCGACACCCTCTTATAACTTCTCGTTAAATCTTAATTTCTAAAACGTGATAGATATGAACAAGAAAATATTTAGTATAATTATAGGACTTTCCTGTTGTTTCTCCGCTTGTTCCGATTGGGTGGATGTCAAGACTAAAGGATCATTGGTTCCGGAGGAGACGGAAAATTACCGTTACCTGATGAATAACACGGAAAATTTCCGTTGGACGCTTTCTTACCATGATGTGGCATCGGATGATATTGATATTTCTGATCCGGCTCAACAAGAGGCGATCTATGAAACGAATAAATTTATCCCGGTATATACTTGGGCTGACGAAATTTATAGCCAGTCTGAAAATGATGATGAGATGAATAAAGTGTACCAGGTTATCTATAATTGTAACGTGGTGATTGATGAGGTGATGGATAGTAAGAACGGGACAAACGAGGAAAAATTGGAAATTCGGGCTGAGGCACTTGTACATAGAGCCGAGGCGTATTTGACGTTAGTGAACGTGTATGGTGTTCCGTATAATGCTGCAACGGCATCCACGGATCAAGGAGTCCCCTTGTTAACTACCCCTCGTGTAGAAGGATCTCTGCCACGTGCATCTGTCGAAAAAGTGTACGAGCAGATTTTTAAAGATTTGGATGATGCTTTCGAATATTTGCCCGATGTGGCAGAATTTAATTTCTATCCGGGTAAATGTGCTATTTATGCGTTGCGAGCAAGAGCCTACCTGTTGATGAATAATTACACGGAGGCGAAAAAGAACGCTCAAGAGGCGCTTAAATTGAAGAATACGTTGGAAAACCTGAATGACTATGTTGATCTGGCGAGTACAGAGGAAAGTGAGAGAAGGAAAAATTACGTGGAAACATTGAAAGATAAGGAAGTTATTTTTGCTAAAATGCCCGTAACTACATTCTCCATGGAGTCATATTCCACGGCTGGCCTTGTGTTAAGTGATAATCTATTGAATACTTTTGATCAGGAAAAAGATTTGCGTTATTTTTATTTTACTCGTTCCATGATAGATGATTTAGGAATGACTTATTCCGGTCGGGTGTATTTTAAGGACAATTATTATCCTTATGACTGGAAAAAGAACGAGGGACGTAACATGGGACCTTGTGTTCCAGAAATGATGCTAATTGAGGCAGAATGTTGGGCTCGCGAGGGAAACACGACGGAATCCATGAATATCGTGAATAAATTGAGAGAGTATCGTTACGTTGCAGGCGAGGACTATTCGTTGAGTGCAGCGACAGCTAAAGAGGCTTTAGGAAATGTATTACAGGAGCGTCGTAGAGAATTAACGTGTCATGGTTTACGTTGGATGGATCAACGTCGTTTGGCAAATGATCCGGATTTTCCGACACAGACGGTAACTCGGGTATTCAAGGGAACGACTTATACATTAGAACCCGGAGCCGTGCGATATACTTTCCCGATGGGAGAAAAATATTTGGAAGAAAATCCGGAGATCGGACAAATAAAATAAAAGAGTTCGTAAGGTTCATAAAGTTATAAGGTACTTTATAAACTTTGTGAACCTTACAAGCTTTATAAATTAATAAATCGTATTGTATGAAAAAAATCACGTTGTTAGGAAGTATCATTGTACTTCTGTTATTTTCTTGTGTGGCTAATGCGCAGGATCGCAGACCTTTTCACATCATTCCATTGGTGCCGGTTGCCGGTCAGGATGTGAAGTTCACGTATGACAATTCGTTGACGACTCTGGCTGACGAAGAAACGGTCTACGGAACGGTTTATTACTGGGAGAATTTGCGTTGGAGGGCAGAGGATTTGAAATTGGTGAAGAATGATACGGCATGGGAAGCAACCTGTCGAGTGCCTGAAAATTGTGCGTTGGTATCATGTAAATTTTATGCGGGGGACAAAAAGGATACAGGGGGACGTTCTACTTACACGACAATGACCTTTAACAAGAACAGGCAGAATTTACCGACGGCTTACATGGCGTGGGGAATGTTGCGGAACAAGACGTTGGAGTCTTTACCGGGGTATTGTGAAGAGGATGCGTATATTGATGATGAAGTTATGCGTTTTTGGCTGAACCAACAGCTTTTGAAAGATCCCGGAGCTAGAAAATATGTGTTCTACTATGCGGCAAAATTGTTGAATAAAATGATGCCGGGAGAGAAACACGAACAGATGTTGGGTGACGTGGATTTTATACTGAACTTACCGGATGCGGATGAAGAGACGTTGTTGAAGGCACTTGAAGTCGCTAAGAATATCGTGAAAGACAGTACGAAAGCGGCGGCAGTGGAAGCTCGGATTTTGAAAGATTACCCGAATGGGATTTTGGCTAGGGATCAAGAGATCTGGCGAATCTTCAGAATTATGGATGCTGATGCGAAAGCTCCTGAATTAGATGCTTTTCTGAAACGTTTCCCGACGGAAAAGTTTCAAGATATAGAAACGGAAACGTCATCAATGTATCTGGGTAAGATCTTTCAAGCGGTAGTTTATCAACCAATTATCAAGAAGAATGATTATAGTTTGTTGTATAAATATATTCACGATGTTCCTCATCTTTATTTACTGACTTTCTACTGGCACATGGTACAAGTACCGTTAAACACGAATCAGAGAACACCGGAACAGGTGTTACCTTTTGCCAAAGCTATTTATAACGAGGTGATGACTCGTCCTCAAGTAGGTGCAGATCGAGTATATTCTGAACGGGAGTGGAAAGATTATCTGATCACGAGGGGGAAAGATATGATTCTGAAACATGCGTTCGTGTTGGATGCTACCGGTTCTTCTGCCGAGGCACTGGAGTTGATGGAAGAAATTAAAGGGAAATATAATTTTAAATCGGCAGAATATAACAATCAATATGTTCATTTATTGGAGAAGAATGGCTATCAATCGATGGTAATTCCCACGATCGTGGCTAGTGTACGGGAAGATGCGGTTACTCCCGAAATGTTGGAAATCTTGCGGAAAGATTACGTGAAACAACATAAAAACGATAAAGATTTTGAGGCTTATGTCAGTTCGTTGAAATCACAAGAGAAACAACAAGAATTGCAAAAACATTTGCAGGAGACGATGATTAACAAGGATATTGAGCTTTTTGCCATGGAAGATCTGGATGGTAAAAAGGTTGATCTTTCAAAGATGAAGGGGAAAATTATCGTGTTGGATTTCTGGGCTACTTGGTGCTCTCCTTGTAAAGCCTCTTTGCCGGGAATGCAGATGGCTGTAAATAAATACAAGAATGATCCGAACGTGGTGTTTTTCTTTATTTCCACGATGGAGACGGCGGCTGATTTTAAAGAACAGATTCGGAAATTCATGAAGGAGCATAACTACACGTTGAAGGTACTTTGTGATAACGTGAACCCGAAAACGAAAAAGCAATCGGCTGTTTATGATACTTATTCAAAGGCATTTAAGTTCTCTGGTATCCCTCATAAAATGATTATTGACGGGAACGGAAAATTGCGTTGGAGCATTAACGGTTATATGGGAAGTCCTTCGGCTTTGGCAGAGGAAATGAACCTTATGATAGAGATGTTGAAAGCGGAATAATCGGCAAGATTCATTCGATGGGTTAGGATTTAGAACAGGGTGAATGAATCCCTGTCTAAATCCTAATTTTATGTCCTTAATCTAACCGTTTTCAAACTCTGATAATACCCTGTTAATGGCTTACAGACGAGATATAGCCGAGTTAAAGCTGAGATAAAGCCGAGTTCATGTCCTCTTTGTTTTTGGGAGGTATGTTTTTTGTTTCTTTTGTTTTTACTGATATTCAGATCTTCTGGGGATTTAAACCCTTGTAATTGAAAAGGAGCTGTCCAAAAAGTCATTTTATTTCAAAAAACTCCTCCGTCACGTGCCTTCTCCTCTATAAACAGAGAATAAGCTGTCGACTGTAAGTATTTCAGCTCTCCCTCTGTTTATAGAGGGAGTACGGCGAAGCCGGGAGGGAGTTTGAAAAATGACTTTTTGGACAGCCCATTTTATTCTGTCTATGGTCTGATTATTTTATTTTCGGTCTTTTTGTACATTTTCTTGTAACCAATCCCCCATGATTTGCAGGGCTTCTTCTGAAAACACGTCTTCCAGATCGGGAATTTCTTCCCGGGTACACTCTTTACAGCGCTGGAACATGTGGTTCAGGCCGGGGAGTTCCACGATCTTGTATTGTGTGTTTCCGCCTTTATCCAGTAATTGCTTGATGGATTCCAAGTTTTCTTTGGCGGGAACCATGATGTCTTTGTCCCCGTTTAATGCCAGCACGGGTTTACGGATGCGGGGGATATAATTTTCCGGATCATAATTGATCATCTCCCTGTACCAACGTCCTTGTGCCTGATGCAGGTAACGACTGAAAAACATTTCGTCTCTCCCGTCATTAAAATTGACAGCTTTCAGTGTGGCCTCATCTTGTTGGGCTACCCATTGGTCGAAGGCTTGTCGTAAGGGTATGTCTAAGGGTTGTTCCAAGGGGACGGAGTGTACTTTGTCGAATAGCGTGTTGAAAAGGCTCATAAACTGATCCACCCGTTCCGGGGTCATTCCGGGGGTCGTACGCAAGATTGCGTCATTTTGTAATTTCAATATTTGTAAGCCATCAACACCCACACCTGCCAGAGAAATAACAAATGACACGTCCGGGGAGTCAGCTCCCAGCATGAGTGCCACTTGTCCGCCTTCGCTATGTCCGATGACTCCGATGTGCTTGGTGTCAGTTTCCGGGCGTTGTTTCAAGTAATTGATTCCGGCTTGGGCATCCCGTGCAAAATCGCTCGTCGTGGCCTCCTCGTATATCCCGTTGGTTTTTCCGGTTCCCCGGTCATCGGCTCGTAGTACGATAAAGCCTTGTCGGGTGAGGTAGTCCGCTATTTTGAAAAAGGGCTTGTGGCCGGAAAAGGTTCCGTCCCGGTCTTGTTTCCCGGTTCCGGATATAATAATGGCAGCCGGAAAAGGGCCTTTACCTTGTGGGATCGTTAGCGTGCCTGCAACTTGTATCGAATCACATGACACGTAGGTGACTTCTTCGGAACGATAAGGATAAGGTGGGCGTGGGTTTTGTGCAAAATAGACCGGTTGGAGGCTATCGACTTTACCGAGAGCGAATTCCCGAGTCTTCCCGTAGGTGGTTACTTCGGCTTGAATGGAGTCTTTGCCGGAATGGAAGGAACCTTCAAAGCGGATGTTCTCCCGGTTGAAGATGGCAAGGATACTTTCGTCTGAAAGTACGAGCGTGTCGGCTTTTGCTTTGTCAATCCATTGTTCAGGAAGTGACAGGAAGGCTTGAGATGTTCCTTCTGGTGTGGTCTCTAACTCGATGAAAACTCGTTTACTACCGGATTGTCCTTGCCAAGCATGAGGCGAAGAGGTGCATCCGATTAGCGTGACGGAAGATAACAGTGCGATTGTTTTAAGGTGTAACATACAGTTTTAATTTTAGTTTTCCCTCAAAACATCCAACCGCCTGAAAAGTGTCACTTATTTTCGAATTTCTTACTGGATCTTCATTTTCAACCCTCCATTTTCAATTGTTTCAGCGTGATGACCGTGATCTCCGGCCATGCACCGAAACGCAGGGGCATCAGTCCGATATATCCCAACCCGACGTTGACGTACAAACCTTGTTTGCCTTCCATGTAGAGTCCACTCCATTCCGGATACATGAACCGGGACGGGGAAAGTCGTCCGACGGCAAATTGCATGGCGTGTGTGTGGCCTGCCAGCATGAGGTCGATGTCCGTGTCGAGTACTTCCCGGCGCCAGTGCGTGGGATTGTGGCTTAACAATAGTTTGAAAGCGCATTGTTCCGAGCCTTTCATGGCTTTTGGGAGGTCACTGTATTGAGAGAATGGAGGTTCCCCGTTATTTTCCACGCCGATTAAGGCGATGCTGTCCGCGGCACGTTTCAAAATCACGTGATTATTGTTTAATAATTGCCAACCCATGGCAGCCTGCTTGTCTTGTATATCCCGGATATTCTGATCCCGGGTCTCGGTGGTAGGCCAGTTGTGGTAAGGACCGTAGTCGTGATTTCCGAGAATGGAGAACACGCCATCCGGGGCTTTCAGTTGTGCCAGAATGTTTTCGAATGGTTCCAGTTCCGTGGCTTTCGTGTTGACGATGTCACCCGTGAAAACAATTAAATCGGTTTGCTGGGCGTTGATCCGGTCCACGGCTTTTTGCAGGGCTGCTCGGTCTCCGTTCCAACTACCCGTGTGTATGTCGGAAATCTGGGCGATACGATACCCATCGAAAGCCGCAGGGAGGTTCGGGGAGGTGAAAGTGACCTGTTTCACGTCAAATCGCGTTTTACCCCATATCGCCCCGTAGAGAACCATGATCATCATGCAAGCTCCCAGTACGACTCCCAGCCAGCTAAAAGGCTGGATTTGCCATTTGAGTAAGTATTTTAACGGTAAATCAAGCAGCGAGCAAACCATGAAGATCGTTTTCGGCAGGACTATGGTCATGTAGGCGATTGTGAACGTACCGATGAGGCTTTGTATGGCCAGCGCATCCCTAGAGGATAGTAAAATCCAGACGAGCGTGAACACTAGGAGCACGGAAGGGAGAAACCACAGCCAACCGAACGGGCTACCGCCTGTTGATCTGGTGATATACAATTTGTAGATATAGATATCCGGAATGATGAGTAACAAAAAGAGATAGATGGATAGTTTTCCAAGCATATTTTCTATTTTTATATAAGTGATGTTGTCGTGTCGTTTGTTTCTTTATTTAACAAAGTTATCATTTCTTTTCACGTGGTTGTCGTGTACAAGATTTTTTATCTTTGGGGAATTTTTGAAATATTGTTTATTTCGAACAAAAAGGATTTATCAATTTATTGGGGAGTGGTTGAGAGATTATCGTTCACCGAGGAGAGAGGTGTTTTTTATGTTTTTAGTTGATATTTAATTTTTGTGTTACATAATAGGAAACTGAAAAGGAGATCAAGGGGTATGGAAAAATAAATTTTTTTACTTCCTTTGTAGTGATAAAAGAGTGACAAGTGGTGAATCATAGTAATATGTATGTGGAGAAAGATAAACATCTTTTGACGTTGTTTCGGATCGCTCCGGAGAGGGCTTTCCGTGAGATGTTTGATGTATATTATATGCAGCTTTGCGTGTATGTGGTACAGTTGACCGATTCTTTTGATATGGCGGAGGATGTGGTGCAGGAGTTTATGGTTTATTTTTGGGAAAAGAAATATTATGAGAAGGTTTCGGATAATTTAAGGGGCTATCTTTTCTATGCGGTACGTAACGCTACATTACTGGCTTTGAAAAGAAACAACCGGATGTCAATGGAGGATATTTCCGGTATGCAGGTGGAGATTCCCGATGAAGGGTATGATCGGGAAGAGTTGTCGGAACAAGAGAAAAAATTAATGGCTGATTTGGAAAAATTACCCCAACAGGAGATTCTGGCGGTGAAAGCCGTTATCCTTGAAAATAAAAAATACAAGGAGGCTGCCGAGGAATTGAATATTTCCGTGAATACTTTAAAAACTTATTTATCAAGGGCTTTGAAAAAATTGAGGAAAGATAATAATCTGATGAATTTTTTCTGATCATTATTTTTTCAATTCTTGTCACCCATTTTTGATTTTCCATGCTCTTGAAGAAAAAGAGTGATGGTATGGAAAGAAATCAGGAAGAGATTCGCAAGACGTATTTTAAATATTACCGGACAAAACGTTCGCTGGAGTTCATGGATCGGTGTGATTCATGGGAGGCCTGGCGTGATGTACAAGAAAAGCTCCGGGCAAGGCGACGGAAAAGAAGTTTGATCTGGTCAATGTCTTCAGCAGCGGCTGTGATTCTTGTTGTCGTTCATATCGGGTATATACATACCACACGTTATCTGGAAAAGAAGGAGTTGATGATGATGACATCTTATTCTTTCCCGGAAACAAGGAGCAAAGCGGCATTGCTTGTTTTTGATGATGGAATGACCGTCGATCTGTCCAAGCGAAATGGGAAGATTAAAGAAGAAGGGGAAAATTTGAAAATTGCTAATGAAGATCATCAGTTAGTTTATATTTCAGGCGAAAATGTGAAAGAAGAATCGAAATATAATACATTATATGTTCCCCGGGGTGGAGAGTATCGCTTGGTGTTGGCAGACGGAACAAAGGTATGGTTAAATGCAGAAAGTAGCCTGCGTTATCCAGAAGTTTTTGGAGATAAGCGGGAAGTGGTTTTGACAGGTGAGGCTTATTTTGAAGTGGCAAAGGATTCGTTGCATCCTTTCATTGTGAATACGGAAAAACAGTCTGTAGAGGTTTTGGGTACTCATTTTAATATTTCTGCTTATCCCGAAGATATTGTATACACGACGTTAGCGGAAGGACGGGTAAAAGAGAATAGCGGGTCTGTATTTGTGGTATTGGATCCGAATGAACAGGCTGTGATTGTAACAGGTCAGGAAAATATTGAAGTGAGGAAGGTGGATGCCTCATTATTCACTTCATGGATAAAGGGAAAGTACGAGTTTAAGAATACAGAGTTGGAAAATATTGCGGCACAGCTATCCCGTTGGTATAATGTGGATATCCGGTTTGCGGACGAGACGTTGAAACATCGGCGTTTTGCCGGAATCGTGTACCGAGATGAAGAGCTAGGGTTTGCAATAGAGGTGATCGAGCGAGTGGCGAATGTACGTTTTGTTCGGGAGAATGATTTGATATATATACGAGCTGTTGATATAAAGAAATAGCAGAATGGCACCACCCATCCTGCTAGTCAATAATTAAAACCTAGTAATAGGTCATTTTAACCATTAATCAATTACAAAGTTATGAGAAAAAAATCGTTAAACGAAATTTTTCGTTACCGAAGTTTTATAGGTCGGTGTTTTGCCATGATTGTCCTATTTACTTTGGTTGCCAGCAAGTCTATGATGGCACAAATGGATCGAAAAATCAGTATTGATGTAAGAAATGAACTTGTACGTCCGGTCTTGGAACAGTTGCAGCGTGATGCGGATGTGACTTTTGTTTATGATGAGGAAGTTATTAGTAAAGACCTGCGAGTGACATTGAAATTTACGAATGTATCTTTGTCACAGGTACTGAATGAATTGTGTAAACAGATTTCTCTACGCTATGAGGTGAAGAAAAATTTGATATTGTTATTGGCATTGGAATCTAAGAGAGAAGCGAAAACCGGGGAGTATATCCGGGTGGTTGGTCTTGTTGCGAATGAGGACGATAACCCGATACCAGGGGCTACTGTCGTTTTGAAAGGTTCTACACTGGGTACGGCCACGAATCTTGACGGAAGATACACGTTGGTTTTGCCCAAGACGAGTAATATTGTTTTGACTTTCTCTTTTATCGGGATGGAGACGAAAGAGGTGAAATACACAGGACAGGACACGATAAACGTGAAATTGAAAGAGGACGTGAAACAGATGGACGAGGTGGTGGTGACGGGTTACCAGACAATTAAAAAGCGTAGTATGGCCGGTTCTGTTAGTAGTGTGAAAGCGGAAGATTTATTGTTGAATGGTGGTCAGACTTTGGAACAGGCTCTGCAAGGGAAAATACCGGGAATGATGGTCATGAATCGAAGTGGTTTGACCGGTACCCGGCAAAGAGTTCGTGTGCGTGGAACCTCAACATTGTTGGGAAATGCCGAGCCCGTGTGGGTGGTGGATGGGATCATACAAGAAGATCCACTTCCTTTCAGTTCCAATGATTTCAATAATTTGAATCAGGATAATATGGATATGATCAGGAATTTTGTGGGTGGTGCTATTTCATGGTTAAATCCGAATGATATTGAAAATATTACTGTGTTGAAAGATGCGGTTTCAACGGCCATCTATGGGGTGAAGGCTGCTAATGGTGTGATTGTGATCACGACTAAAAAAGGGCAGGCAGGACGGATGGCTGTCAGTTATTCCGGTAATTTTTCAGTTACTCCGAAGATGAGCTATAATAAATTGGAATTGATGAACTCTCAGCAACGAGTAGAAGTTTCCCGGGAAGCTTATGAAAGAGGGTTAGTATTGGACAATGCAGGTAATTATAATATCGGTTATACAGCGTTAGCTTTAGCTTATAAAAAACAAGAAATTTCATTAGCTGAATTTACCCGTGAAGCGAAACAGTTAGAAAAAAATAATACCGATTATTTTGATATTTTGTTCCGGAACGCATTCAGTCATAACCATACGGTTAGTATCTCGGGTGGTTCAAATTCATCCACTTATCATGCGTCAATAGGTATCAATAAAACAAATAATACTGCAAAGGGGAATGATCAATTACAATACACAGCTAGTATTGCAGCCGGAACGACATTGTGGGAACAATTAAATTTAAACTTTTCCCTTGGAGCCAGTTATGCTGAGACAAATGCTTTTGTCGGATCTGATCCTTTTGAATATGCAAGTAAAACGAATCGTGCAATTAAATGTTTTAATGAAGATGGTAGTCTTTATTTTTATAAACATGCAACCGATGGTTTTTTGTATAATATCGTGAATGAGTTAGAGCAAAGTGGAAATAAGAATGCTTTGACTAGTTTTAATTCAAATTTATCACTGAGGTGGTCTATTTTTGATTTTTTGAATTATACATGTTCATTGGGGTTTAATGTGTCTAATTCTACTGGAAATTCTTGGTTTACGGAACAATCTTATTATATCGCAAAAATAAGGGGGTATAATTATGAAGAATATTCCATGGGTAATTCTAAATATGATGATTCTCCATTACCTCATGGAGGAGAATTGAATTCTACGCAGTCAAAAAAAGTGAATTGGGTTGTACGAAATCAGCTTGATTTTACAAAAGTATACAATGACGTCCATTCGGTCAGTACCTCAGTGGGTCAAGAAATACGGAGCTCTAAACAGGAAGGATTTGATAAGAAAGAATACGGGTACTTGCATGAAAGAGGAAAAATCTTTGTGAACGTTCCGATCACAATAGGTAATAATTCTGCTAATACCTTAGTAAGGAATGCTCCTAAAGTTCGGGATTCTGAAGAAAATTATATGTCGTTTTATGGTACTTTAAGCTATATGTTTGATAATCGTTATGCTTTTAATGCCAGTGTGAGAATGGATGCATCTAATCGGTTCGGACAGGATAAGAGTACACGTTATTTGCCAGTTTGGTCCGTTGGCGCTCGTTGGAATCTAGGGAGTGAGCATTTTCTGGAGAATCAGAATTTATTAAGTGATATGGTATTTCGTTTGTCTTACGGATGGCAAGGAAATGTCGTGACGAGTGTGAGTCCCGATTTAATTGCGAAAATTGAAGTTGCGGATCAAGGTGGGTATACACTGAAAATTGAAAACTTACCAGCTCCTGATTTGAAATGGGAAAAGGTGCAAAACTTAAATTTCGGGATTGATTTCAGTCTGTTTAGCAATAAAATTCATGGAACATTTGAGTATTATTGGAAAAAGACAAAAGATATGATTGTTAACAGGGAGGTTCCATTTGAGAATGGTGTTGATACTCGTCCTATTAATGGAGGAAAGATGACGAATCAAGGTTGGGATTTAGGCGTGAATTTTGTCCCTGTACGAACGAAAGATTTGAGTGTTGCAGTGGGATTAACTACGGGAAAAGTGTATAATAAAGTCAAATCAACGATTGGACCGACGGGTGCGTGGACTGAGGCTGCAAGTGGTAATTTAAGTCAAAAAGGTTATCCGGTTTCCAGTTTTTGGGGATTCCGTTTCACGGGATTGGATCCGGAACATGGGGGACCCATGTTTGATTTAACAGGTTCTGAATTAGAGAAAGCGGCATCTGATGCAACTCTCTATATGGATTATGCCGGTAAGATGGAACCGGATTTTACAGCTGGACTTTCGTTAAGCATTCATTATAAGACGTTAACATTGTCCTCTAGCTTTTATTTGAGTACGGGTAATCAACAGTTTTTAGCGCCATTAATGACATCAACTTTTGATGGAATTCCCAGTGAATACGAAAATATGTCGACAGAATGGTTGAAGCGCTGGCGTAAACCTGGAGACGAGAAGACGACAAATGTTCCTTCTTTACCGGACAAGGTGACAAGTGCTATGAAAGTTGATATTTGTGGAACATCATATAGTCCGTATGAATTGTATACTTATTCTACTGCTCGTGTGGTTGATGCGTGGTTTTTGAAATGTAGCGATATATCTCTGTCTTACACGGTTCCGGCGAATAAATTGCCAAATATTTTTCAGAATTTGAGTTTCAATTGTTCTATCTCAAATCCGTTTGAAATTGTTAGTAAGGATTTTCTTGGCCGTAATCCGGAAGTAGCTCTAGGCAGCCAACCTTTATCAAGGACGGTGTCATTTGGTCTTAGTGTCAGTTTCTAAATAAAAAATATGAATATGAAAGGTATAAATATATTCGTTTTAGGAATAACATTTTTATTGTTATGCGGTTGTGATGACTTTTTAGAGGAAAAAAGTCAAGATGAAGTGCGCCCTTCTACTGTAACTGATATGGAGAAAATATTGGAGGGAGAGGCCTATTTTAATAAAACTGAGGGGTTCATGTTTAATTTCGGAACAGATGTGCTTTCTGATAATATTAAATGCAACGCTGTTGATGATGATCGAAATGAGCGAAAAAAACAGCAAGCACCCCGTTTCCGTTGGGAAAGGGATATGTTCGACGAGTCTTGCGGCTATGAAGATTTGAGTTTCTGGAAAGTTCCGTATGAGCGTATTAAAGGATGTAATCTAGTTATCGAGTATGCTCCTAAAATGAACGGAGATGAGACCAAAAGAAATCATTTGATCGGAGAAGCTTATGCGTTAAGAGGGTTCTATTATATGTTTTTGGTGAATTGTTTTAGTTTACCTTATAATTATGGTGATCCGACCACCAATTTGGGAGTACCTTTAAAATTGGCATCAGGAGTAACGGAAGAGTTGTTTAAGCGTAATTCGGTTGCAGAGGTATATCAGCAAATAGAACGAGACTTATTGAAGGGTGCCGAGTTGATGGAAGAGAATAAGATGAATTTTTATTTTACTCGATTGAATGCCGCTGCAAGTTATGCATTGTTAGTAAGGATGTACGTGTATATGGGAGATTGGGATAATGTATTGAAATATGCAGATAAAGTATTGGATATGAAACCAGATTTACTTAACCTGCAGGAGCAACAAACTAGTCTTTGGTCTTCATATTCTGTTTACGTGAATACTTGTTCTACTGAAATCTTGTGGGGGATGCTATGGGATGCAGAAAATTCTTACACTACATGGGGAAATAGATGGCCTTACTCGCCTTCAGAAGAACTGATAGCTGTGTTTCAAAGAGACTTGAATGAAGGTAATGTTGATATGCGGGGAGACTGGCAAAATACGAATAATGGTTATTTGAAGGGAGGAGATGTGCGTGATCATCACACGGGAAGTTATGTGTCTATGTGTACATGGGTAGATAAAGGCCGTGCGAGTGATCCTTCCTATAATGGTGGTATTCGAGTGGCAGAGATGTATATAGACAGGGCAGAGGCTTATTGCCGAAAATATTTAGAATCAGGAAATCGTGCTGATGCAGAAAATGCTTTGAAGGATTTAAATAAGTTACGCCGTAATCGTTTTTATGAGGGATATATGGATAAAGAATTGGTAGATTTTACGGATGCTCAGGATTTATTGGACTTCTGTTTAAGGGAACGGCGACGTGAATTGTGTGGTGAGGCGAATCATCGTTGGTTTGATTTAAAGCGTTTGGGGATGCCGGAAATTAAACATGTTTTTATTGACAACGCAACTAATGAAGGAATAGAATATATTTTGTATAAAGAAGATCGACGTTACGTCTTGCCTATTCCTCGTAAAGTATTAGAACGGAATACAAGTTTGGTACAAAATCAATATTAAGTAAATACAGGAAATTATGAAGATAAGATATGTTTTTTGGGGGCTAATGGTATTGTTGTTCATCGGGTGTTATCATGAAGATGATATTACAGTGAACAATGAAGATGAGTTTCATCCTTCTTTGGCATCAGGTCATGATTATGATCAGACTTTAGCAGAATGGCATGAAAAATATGGTTTTTATCCTTTATATATATTTACGGATAGGGATATTTATTGGAATAATACGGATTGGGATAATCCTAATTTTGATGTTTGGAAAGGGTATCATATTGGAAAACAGGGGGATCCTCTCTACGTGGGGCAACTTGTGGATTTAATAAAACAGACATTTATGGAGGTGTATTCTGATGAATGTTTGAAATATTTTCCTTTGAGAATGTTGTTATGTTCGGAATTATATGAGACAAAGTATTCGGTGCGGTATGATCCGGTGTTAGGAGATTGGATCCCGGGATATGATTCGACTGCGATATGGGCATTTAGAGGATATGATTTTATAGCAATTAATGGTGGGAGTGAGAAGATTGAGACATTAAATGCTAAAGATAAAAAGGATTTCCAAATTGTATTGAATCAAATTTTTTTAGAATACTTGAATGTTAAAGGATTATTCGTTGCTCCAGATGAATTTTTCGAGATATCTGATTACGAGTATGGGTATTTGAGGGGAGATGATTTGTTTGCCAGAGGCTTTTTGGCTGGAGATGTGTTACAAGATGGAGATGAAAATGAATCTAAAACAAGAGATTTTGCATACTATGTAAAATTAGCTGCTTGTAATTTGGATATGTTGGAAGGAGAGGTTGATAAAAGTAAGGATGGAGAGATTCTTCCTTTATGGATTGGGGCTTTAAATTCGACGGAACGTGATGTGAATGGCTTGTGTGCAAGAAAATATCGAATAGTCGTAGAGTATTTGAAAAATTTCGGCTTGAATATTTTAAAACTGCAAGAGCCAGAATTAGAATAATGTAGATTGATGTTGTGATATAGCATGTTATCCTGCTAAATATTTATCTAGCAGGATAACATACAGGAGTTTTGTATGTAAATTTTTGAGTATGTTGGATGATTCAATAGTAAGAGTAGAGCATTTGTCGCATCGTTATGATGTTCAATGGGCAGTGCGAGATGTAAATTTTGAGATTCTTCAAAAAGGGATATATGGTTTGTTGGGAGCGAATGGTGCAGGAAAATCTACCATCATGAATATCATGTGTGGAGTGATAAAACCAACAGAAGGATCGGTGTTAGTGAATGGTGTCGATGTCACAAAAGATCCGATGCAAGTGAAATGTCATATTGGTTTTTTGCCACAGAAACCACCTTTGTATGATGATTTGACTGTTGAAGAGTATTTGACTCATGCGGCTGAATTGCGTTGGATTCCGGATCGTGAGGTGAAAAATGCAGTGAATGATGTTTTGGAATTATGTTCGATTTCTCATTTTAGGAAGAGATTGGTTAAAAATCTTTCAGGAGGGTATCAGCAACGCTTGGGAATAGCACAAGCAATTATTCATAAACCGGACATTGTTATCTTCGATGAGCCTACGAATGGACTAGATCCTAATCAGATATTAGATATTAGGCGGTTAATTAAAAATATAGCCGAAGAGCATACGGTGATACTGTCTACTCATATTTTGTCGGAGGTACAGGCCATTTGTGATTTTATTTTTATGATTGATGGCGGACAGGTCGTGTTTTCGGGAAGTGTGAATGAGTTTGATAATTATCTCACTCCAAATACGATATATTTGAATTTCGCAGAGGAACTTTCTGGTGAGAAGCTAAAAGGAATACCAGGTGTTTTGCAGGTTGAGAATCTGGGAAGGAATTGTTTTAGGATTCGTTTTTCGGATGTGTATGAGGTGATGGAACAAGTGGTGGAGCAGTCTGCTGTTAATGATTGGCATTTGTCTGAGATGAGACTGGAGAAAAGTTCTTTAGATCATGTTTTTGCCGAATTATCTAAGAAGAAACGTTAGATGAAATTAAAAGGAATAATATGAAGATGATATATAAAATAGCTCGGGCTGAATTGTGGATGCTTTTTTGTTCACCGATTGCATGGCTTTTACTATTGTGTTTCGTGGTGCAAATGGGATTGAGGTATATTTATTTGTTTAATTACCTGATGTATTCGATGAAAGAATATGGTGGCGTGTGGAATGCCACGAAATCGCTTTTTTTGGAACAAAATGGGACATGGTGCTACGTGTTGGAGTTTTTGTATTTTTATATACCTTTATTGACCATGGGGATGGTTAGTAAAGAATTTAATAGTGGTTCGATTCGTTTATTGTATTCTTCACCTATTAGTAGTACTCAAATCATATTAGGCAAATATTTCGCATTGATTTTTTATGCTTTTGTACTCATGGGAGTGCTGGCAATATATGCTTTTATTGGATGGGCTACCATAAAGGATTTTGAAGTAGGTTTGGTATGGACGGGGTTAGGTGGATTATTTTTGTTGACCTGCACTTATCTGGCTGTTGGGCTGTTTGTGTCCAGTTTGACATCTTACCAAATTATATCGGCTGTAGGTACGTTTATGGTGCTAATGCTGTTAAGTATGGTGAGTAAGTTCGGGCAGCAATTTGATTTTGTGAGGGAAGTTACTTATTGGTTGTCGATAGATGGACGAGCCGATACTTTTTTAAGAGGAATGATATGTAGTGAGGATTTACTTTATTTTCCGGTAGTGAGTTCTGCCTTCTTAGCTTTAACTGTAATTCGTTTAAATGCAGTCCGACAAAAACAACGCTTTGTAATTACTTTAGGAAAAAATATGGTTGTTCTTGTTGTTGTGGCTGTTATCGCTTACACGTCTTCTCAACCTGCATTAACGGGATATTATGATACCACGAGTACAAAAGAGAATACCTTGACTCCAATCAGTCAGGAAATTATGAAAGAAGTAGAAGGAAGGGTGACCATAACTTCGTATGTAAATATATTGGATAAAAATTATTGGGAGTATCCATATCCTCGTTTTATTATGGAAAATATCAGGTTTTTCCGTAACTATACTCGTTTTAAGCCGGATATAAAGTTGAATACGATATATTATTATGCGGAACCGGATGATGATATAAGAAAAGAAGATTTGAATGGAAACGTTGCTTGGGAAAAGGCTAGGCATATTTGTGAACGGTATGATATAGATAGTAGTCTATTGAAAAGTAAGGAAGAGATTGATGAGATCGTGGATTTATCAGAAGAAGGATATACTTTTATTCGGGAGATCGTGCGAGAAAATGGACAAAGAGATTGGTTGCGTGTTTATAATGATGGAGTTTCAAGACAACCGACAGAAGCCGAGATTACTGTGGCATTTAAAAGAATGATTTTAGAAATGCCTAAAATAGGTTTCGTTACCGGCCATGGGGAGAGGGGAATGTATGATAGAACTCCTTATGGATATCAGTACATTGCAAGTAATAAGAAGGTGAAGTCTTCGGTGTGGAATCAGGGATTTGATGTAGAGGAAGTTGTATTGGATAAGGAGGTTGCGAAAGATATTGATATTATAATTATTGCGGATCCCCGAGAAGAATTTTCTAAGGAAGAAGAGAGTTTTTTACAAAGTTATTTGAATCGGGGTGGGAATTTATTCATTTTAGGAGAGCCTCGTCATCGTGAAGTTTTGAATCCGATGTTACAGAATTTATTTGGTTTAGAATTAACCCCGTTGCTAGTACAGAATGATGTTCGATACAAGGTGTTGCCAGCCAATATTTTGACATGTATTTCAACTGAAGTGGCTAAAAATAAAATGTATCAATTAAGCTATTCTAATTTTGTTATGCCAACAGTAGCGGGAATAGAACAAGTGGAGGATAAAGGATTTGATTTATTCCCGGTGGCTCAAAGTGATACAATTACGTCATGTTGGACTGAATTGGAAACAACCGATTTCGTGGATGATACAATCCGATTTAACTCGGCTATAGGGGAAGTTTCTAAGGTATTTTCTACGGTTGTCGGATTGACAAGGATGGTCGGGGAGAAGGAACAGAGGATCATGATTTCCGGGGATGCAGATATATTTATGAATGATGAGTTTGTGACAAGACGAGGGGTTTCCAGTAATAACGATTATTTGTTATTGGGTGGATGTCATTGGATGTCTTATGGTAAGGCTCCGATAGATGTACGTCGTCCTAAAACTCAGGATAATAAGGTATATTTATCTGCAGATGTTTACCCAATGTTACGTTGGGGGATCCGTTGGGGAATTCCTATATTGGTGTTGATTGGTGGTGTATGGGTGTGGTTGAGAAGAAGAGGCAGATAAATCGGTTTAAGTTAAGGACAAAAAATTATGGAAGATTGTATCGTAAAAATAGAACACGTCTCACACCGTTATTCAGTACAATGGGCAGTGAGTGACATTAGTTTTGAAATACCTCGTCATGGGATATACGGGTTGTTAGGTTCTAACGGGGCAGGGAAATCTACTTTGATGAACATTTTATGTGGTGTACTTCGGCAGACTAAAGGGGAGGTTTTTGTGAATGGCGTGAATATGCGTAAAAACCCGATTGATGCCAAACGACATATTGGTTTTATGCCTCAGCAACCACCTTTGTATAATGATTTTACTGTGGAAGAATATTTGTCTTATGCGGCAGATTTACGTTATATTCCGGAGAAAAATGTAAAAGAAGCTGTTGAGCGAGTGTTGGAATTGTGTAATATAACGCATTTTCGAAATCGGTTGATAAAGAATCTTTCTGGAGGCTATCAACAACGGGTTAGTATAGCCCAAGCCTTGATTCATAAGCCGGCTTTGGTCATATTTGATGAGCCGACGAACGGGTTGGATCCGAACCAAATACTGGAAGTTCGAAATTTAATTAAGACGATTGCGAAAGAGAGTACAGTTATCCTTTCCACGCATATATTGAAGGAAGTTCAAGCTATTTGTGATCATATTTTGATGATAGGACAGGGGAGATTGGTCTTTTCGGGAACCGTGGAAGAATTTGATAATTATATAACTCCAAGTACGGTGTTCGTTACATTAAGAAATACTCCTGCCATGAGTGAATTATTAGAAATTGAAGGAGTGGAGGGGGTTGAAGAGTTGAATGGGACTTCTTTTAGAATTCGTTTTACGAAAGCACAGGAAGTCATGGATCGTTTGGTTGCGTTAAGTGCGGCTCGCCATTGGGGTATGACAGAGATTCGGTTAGAAAAAAGTTCTTTAGAGAATATTTTCGCTG
>ERZ827101.1648-NODE-1648-length-24459-cov-2.874693_pt1 | contig 24459 bp, 19 predicted proteins | sample MGYA00519869_ERZ827101 | MGnify/ENA primary metagenome ERZ827101 (study PRJEB31778, sample SAMEA3449256) | human gut metagenome | biome: human gut; feature: human-associated habitat; material: faeces | place: United Kingdom | collected 2010/2012 ...
TTCAAATGTTCCTCGTTATCAAAACTTTCATCCCAGTTCAAAAGTTTTATAAACACCTCTTGTACCACATCTTCCGCCTCATCCTGCACTTTTAGATAGTTAAATGCAAAGTAACAAAGTGTTTGATAATAACGTCGGAAATAGCTATCAAACACCTCCTGTTTTCGCATATTTATCTTCTCAATTTTTTGCATCCTTGATAACAAAAAACGATCGTTTATTGCATTTATTATTTACAAGGATGGATTTTGATGTATGAGTTTGATTTATATCTAGTTGTGCTTTGAGAGATATGAATAAAAATGTTAAAATAGCACTATCTAGAGAGGCGCAATAAACGATCCTTTATTTATATTCAAAGACAAAGATATTACATTTAACGAATAATATGCCACTTCCTCTCAAAAGAATTCCAATCTTTCCTTAAAGCATTTTAATCAAGCCACACCCACTTACACTTCCACGTAACAAGAAAAACTCTCGTACTAACAAATTATTATTATAAGTCAGTACGAGAGCCATTAAAAATCATCAATCAAAATTCCTACTTTAGCAATCTCTCCAATTTCTCAATCATCTTCGCAAAAGCCTCCTTCGTATAACCGACCTCAATCTCCACGATCTTTCCCTTCTTATCAATGATAAAATTTCGAGGAATGGTTGCCGTGGCAAACTTCGAATAAATCTTACGTTCCGGATCAAGTCCCATAGGGAACGTGTATCCATTTCTTTCTCGAAACTTCTTCACCTGCTCCTTACTCTCCTCGCGAGAAATAGCCAAGAACACGAAATCTTTCCCTTTAAAGCGATCAATAATCTCCTTCTGCACCCGTTTCAACTCCTCTTGACAAGGAGGACACCACGTAGCCCAGAAATTAATTAATACTATCTTCCCCTTTAAATCCTTAATATTGATCTTTTGTCCATCAAACATCTCCACGACAAATTCGGGAACATCATCCCCGACTTTTACCAGCGTCTCCTTTTCCTGAGCGTTAACTCTTGCTAAAGTTCCCAGTACCAACAAGGAAACCGTAAAAATAAATACCCTTTTCATGACTTTCTGGCTGAGCATATGCGTTTCCATTTTTACAATTTTCATAAACAAAATCCTTTCGCTTCCGACAGAACTTTTATTATCATTTTAAACATCACAATATTTTCAATAATCATTCTTGAATAAATTAAATACATTTGCATTATAATATTAACCAGCAAACAAAAACAGACCGTGCGCCTTATTTTTTACCTGCTCTTAGTAATATTCCTATATTCCTGCCGGGAAGCAACCTCCCGGCTCGAACAAACCCTGCAACTTGCCGGAGACAACAAGCTGGAACTCCAAAAAGTACTGGACCACTATGCCAGCGACAGCCTCAAACTAAAAGCGGCTATTTTCCTTATCGAGAACATGCTAGGGCACTATTCCCTCGACGGTCCCTACCTTCGGCAACTCCAACGCATCATCGACAGCACGGGGACCCCTTACTTGATGAAGAAAGTCATCCTCATGCAACCCCTCCGTTATCCCCATTCCCGCCAGCAACTCAGGGCGGAACCGGACCTCGAACAAGTGAAAGCCGACTACCTCATTCACCAAATTGACCAAGCCTTCCGGCTATGGACCAATAGTCCTTGGCTCGAAGACCTCACTCTTGAAAGTTTCCTTGAATATTTACTACCTTACCGGATTGGTAACGAACCCCTCGACTATTGGCGGGATTCCATAGATTCTCGGCTAAGGGAACGCCTGCAAGAGGCAGGACGCTACTTTGATAACCAAAAACACTCCCCCTATAACATGGCGCAGATCGTTTACGGTCACGCCCTAGGACTTGATTCCGGAAAGGACAACCTAGCAGGAATCCCCTTCTCTGCTAAAGAATGTGTCTTTTCTAGCCAACTACAACTACTGGCATATCGTATGGTAGGTATTCCCGCAGCCATAGACCACGTCCCCTATTGGGCCGACATGAACGGATTCCACGAATGGACGGTCGTCATGGATACCCAAAACAAGGACATACTCGCCGGACAGATAGAGATGAAAAACGCCCCGAAAGTATATCGCCGCACGTACTCGACCAACCCCATTCCCGTTCCCGAAAAGGACGAATACATTCCCCCGTTTTTCACCAACCCCTTCAACCGAGATGTCACCGACAAATACCTGCACACCTCGGATGTTACGGTTTCCGCAACTGTCCCCTTGCAGGCACGCCACGCCTATCTCGCCATATTCAACGGGCGGGAACTCCGGGTCGTCGACTGGAGCGACGTGCAACAAGACAAAGCCCGCTTTCACGCCATGGGTCCCAACATCGTGTATTTCCCCGTCTATTTCGAGAAGGAATACCAGCGAAACTTCGCCTATCCCTTCATCCTGCGGGCAAACGGGACAACCGTCACATTACGTCCCGACACGACACGACGACAGACTCTCACCCTCACCCGTAAATATCCTTTACATCACAACAAAGTGTACCACGGCAACGCCCTTGTTGGGGCAAGGTTTCAAGCATCGAACGATCCAACATTCCGAAACCCCGTAACCATCCACAGTGTCACCCACAACCCGAACATGCAACCCGAAATCGTTCCGGTCGACACCACGCAAAAATACCGTTACTGGCGATTTAACCATACCAAGATTGTGGAACTCGCCGAGTGGAGATTCAAGGACAAGCGGGGTCTAAACCTAACAGGAAAAAGCATTGACCCCGAAGGTAGAGGAGCCCGCCTCGCCAACATCTTCGACAACGACCCGCTTTCTCACGGGAGAATATCCCACCAGCTCGTCGTGGACTTCGACCACCCCGTCAGCGTGTCGGAAATCATCTACCTGCCCCGCAACGACGCAAACGGCGTGTACCCCGGAAACGAGTACGAGCTATTATACTTTGACCTCGGTGGTTGGCAATCTCTCGGTTGTAAAATCGCCACGGGCTATTCCGTTGAATTTGAAAACGTTCCATCGAATGCGGTTTACTGGCTGCGCAATCACACGGCTGGCAAGGAAGAGCGTGTATTCACGATACAAAACGGGGAACAACGTTTCTGGTAAAATAAAATCATCATTTTTATTCGTGTTTCCCTTCTTCTTTCAGGAAAAATCGCTAATTTAGGCTATTCATTAAAGAAAGAGGTTATGTTGGATACAATAAAACAGTTCCTCAAGGAACACGAGATTGACGAGAAAGCGGGATTTATCATTGCCGTTAGCGGGGGGGCCGATTCAATCACTTTACTCCACGCATTCAAGTACTTGAATCTACGCATACACGCCTTGCATTGCAACTTCAACCTGCGAGGCAAAGAGTCGAACATGGACGAACAATTCGTAAAACGGTTCTGTGAAACCTACGGTATCCCTATGAGCGTAAAACACTTTGACACCCAAGAATACGCCAAGAAAAAAAGTATCAGCATAGAGATGGCCGCACGGGAATTGCGCTACGACTGGTTCGAAGAAATGCGCCAAAAGAAAAAAATGGACTACATTGTCGTGGGACACCATGCCGACGATCTCGCCGAAACTCTCTTTATTAATATATGCCGCGGAACCGGCATCAAGGGTCTCACCGGTATCCGTCCTGTCAAAGAGCGTATTCTGCGTCCGCTCCTGTCCCGTTCCCGGGAAGAGATCCTTACTTACATCGAGCAAAACCAACTGGGGTATCGCACCGACTCCACCAACAACTCGCTCGACTACGTACGGAACAAAATTCGCCACATGATCATCCCCGTGTGCAAGGACATCAATCCCTCGTTCCTCAACACGGTCCGGGAGAACTGTAACACCCTCAAGGAAGTGGAGCAAATTTACCGCTACGGTATAGACCGCTTGAAAGAGGAAGTACTTAGTGAAGAAAACGGGGAAACCCTTATCGACATACAAAAAACACTGGCGGCCCCGGCCCCTTACACACTCCTATTCGAGATCCTACGGCCCTATGGTTTTAACGCCACGCAAATCGAGGATATTCTTGAAAGCAGCGACGCCATCCCCGGCAAACAATTCGAGGCAGAAGAATACTTACTTACGAAAGGTAGGATCTACTGGCGGCTGTTCAATATCTTAGAAAAAGAAGACAAACGCACTCTTTTGGCAGATAGTGGAGAATACCACGTCGATGATAGCATCTTCCGGCTCGAAGAACAAGACATCGATGACTCTTTTATCGTTCCCCGTGACCTTGACACAGGGTGTTTTGACCTCGATAAAATCACGTATCCTCTCGTATTACGCCACTGGTCCATGGGTGACTGGTTCTGTCCTCTCGGTATGAAACGTAGTAAAAAAAAATTGAGCGACTTTTTCACAGACTTGAAATTCAGCGCCAAGCAGAAAAAAGACTGCCTTCTCTTACAATCTGGCAAGGACATCATTTGGGTGGTCGGCCATCGCATAGACGATCGCTACAAAGTATCTCCTGCTACCAAAAGAGTTTTAATCATCAAACAAATAAAAGGAATTTAATACGCATTAAATGATCAATGCTCTAAATAGAAAAAGAGGCCCGTCGGCCTCTTTTTAACACACTAACAATAAATTTACTACACTTATAAAAGCAAAAAACATTTCCTTCAATTGCTGGGCAAAGATAAATATTTAAAACGTTTGCGCAAACTTTTTTAAGAAAAAAAACGTTCGCGTATAACTAATCTAAAAGTTCTTTGTTTTTCATTTTTTTATCCATACTTTTGTGTGAGTTTACGACATTAAACGAGAGAGTTAACATCATTATTAACCAAATAATAAAAAAACAAATGTCAAAGATTAAAGTTGGTATCAACGGATTCGGACGTATCGGCCGTCTGGTTTTTAGAGCTGCAATGACAAGAGACGATATTGAAATCGTTGGAATAAATGACCTTATCGATGTCGACTACATGGTTTACATGTTGAAATATGATACCATGCACGGTCGTTTCAACGGAACCGTTGAGGCTAAAGATGGAAAACTCGTTGTAAACGGACACGCTATCCGTGTTACAGCAGAGAGAAACCCGGAAGACTTGAAATGGAACGAGGTGGGTGCAGAATATGTAGTTGAATCAACCGGACTTTTCTTAACGAAAGAAAAAGCAGAAGCTCACTTGAAAGCCGGGGCAAAAAGAGTCGTGATGTCCGCCCCGTCAAAAGATGATACCCCGATGTTCGTGATGGGTGTAAACCACAAAACCTACGCCGGACAAACTATTGTTTCTAACGCATCATGTACCACAAACTGTTTGGCTCCGCTGGCGAAAGTAATGCATGATAAATTCGGTATTGTTGAAGGTTTGATGACCACCGTACACGCTACCACCGCTACCCAAAAAACTGTAGACGGTCCTTCTATGAAAGACTGGAGAGGTGGACGTGCCGCTGCCGGCAACATCATCCCGTCATCTACCGGAGCTGCTAAAGCTGTAGGTAAAGTAATCCCGGAACTAAACGGCAAATTAACCGGTATGTCATTCCGTGTTCCGACATTGGACGTATCTGTTGTTGACCTGACTTGCCGTCTGGAAAAAGCTGCAACTTACGAAGAGATTAAAGCTGCCATGAAAGAGGCTTCTGAAAACGAACTGAAAGGCATCCTCGGTTATACCGAAGAAGACGTTGTTTCTTCTGACTTCTTGGGTGATGCCCGCACTTCTATTTTCGATGCTAAAGCAGGTATTGCGTTAAACTCTAACTTCGTGAAACTCGTTTCTTGGTATGACAACGAGTGGGGATATTCCAACAAAGTTATCGAGTTAATCGCTCACATGGCTACAGTAAAATAAAAAAAGGGGCATGAGCCCCTTTTTTAGTCTATTACACACACTAACCACATGGAAAATAATCAACAAAAACGGCCATACAAGCTAGGTTTGGCATTAAGTGGAGGAGGAGCCAGAGGATTCGCCCATCTAGGCGTTTACAAGGCAATGCAGGAGCTGGGAATTAAACCGGATATCATTTCGGGAACCAGTGCGGGAGCGATAGCCGGGCTTATATTTGCATCCGGTCACTCGGCAGAGGACGGGCTTAAATTCTTTCAAGACAGAAAACTACTCGACTTCGCACGACCTTTAGTCTCCAAAACCGGAATCATGACCATGACCGGAATGGAAAAAAGGTTATCCGAGTTTATTCATGTTGAAACTTTCGAGGAACTACAAATACCGTTGGTGGTCACCGCCACCAACATGAACTTGGGCATACCTACGCATTTCAGCACGGGCAAAGTAGTCCCCTGCGTGTTAGCATCCTGTTCTATACCGATCGTGTTCGTACCCGTCACCATCAATCACCACCAGTACTCGGACGGCGGGGTATTTATGAACCTACCCGTGCGCCCGATCCGGGAGTTATGCGAGACGGTTATCGGTGTACATATCGACCCTCTGGAGCCCTGTAATCACATCAAAAGCATGGTCCACTTAGCCGAACGCTCCTTCCACATGGGTATTCTGTCAAACATGAACATCGATACCCGCTTGTGTGACATCGTTATCGTGCCGAAACACATCAGCCGATACAGCATGTTCGACCTCAATAACATCGAAAAAATAGTGGACGAAGGTTACCGACAGGCTAAAATCGTATTCTCTCGCCCAAAAATCATGAAAAAACTGAATAGCCTAATAATTCAGTGATCCCATCGATGAAATCTAAAATCACTAAATTACCATGTTTTCTTCCCTTCAAGCCCTTGGAATATCCTCGTTGAACGAGATGCAAGAAACCTCGCTGAAAGCTCATCGGGAAGCCGACCACATCATCCTGCTCTCTCCCACTGGATCAGGTAAAACCTTGGCCTTCCTGTTACCCTTGCTGGAAAACCTTGACCCGGATAACACGAAAGCACAGGCCATCATCCTAACTCCATCGAGAGAACTGGCTTTGCAGATAGAGCTAGTATTCCGTTCCCTGAAAAGCGGTTTCAAGGTAGTATGCTGTTACGGGGGACATGACATCAACGTGGAAAGTCGCAGCCTAGCATACACGCCCACGCTGATTATCGGGACACCGGGCCGCGTACTCGACCACATCACCCGGGGAACAATTGACACAGACTCGATCTCCACCATCATTCTCGATGAGTTTGATAAGGCTCTGGAATTCGGTTTTCAAGAAGACATGGAAACCATCTTCTCGCACTTGCCACACCTACAAAAGCGCATCTTAACCTCCGCAACATCGGCCATCGAGATACCGGAATTCACGGGCCTACGAAACCCTCTCGTGCTGGATTTTCTTGAAGGTGCCGCACCGATCAAGTTAACACTCAAAAGCGTGTACATCGAAAATAACAACAAACTCGACACACTCTACAAGCTACTGTGTGATTTAGAAGAAGGCCCTACCCTAATTTTCTGTAACTACCGGGAACGGGCGGAAGAAGTGAGCAATTACCTATGGGATAAAGGTGTCAATAACGAGTATTTCCACGGGGGAATGGAACAGGAAGAACGCGAACGAGTGCTGTGTAAATTCCGCAATGGAAGTACCTACATTTTCATCTCGACAGACCTCGCCTCCCGCGGTCTAGACATTCCGGAAATAAAATACATCATCCACTACCACCTTCCCCAAAAACCGGAATCCTTCACCCATCGTAACGGTCGAACTGCCCGGATGAATGCCTCCGGTACTGCTTTCCTCCTACTCGACAGGGATGAATCCCGCCCGGATTTCCTAACCGAAATCCCGGAAACCTACCACCCCGTCGGCAAATACCCCGCCCCGGCAGAACCATTCTGGTCTACCCTCTACATCGGCAAAGGAAAAAAAGACAAGGTCAACAAGATGGACATCGTCGGTTTCCTCTGCCAAAAAGGGAACTTGAAAAAAGAAGATATCGGTAAAATCGAAGTCAAAGACCATCACTCTTTCGTCGCCGTCAAACGAGGCAATTTAAGGCAACTACTTTCCCTCATCCGAAGAGAGAAAATCAAAAATATGAGAGCCAAGATAGAACTTTCGAGGTAAAGTAATGTAGAATAAATTTTAAAGACTAAAATTAAAGGGACTTTCCAGCCCCTTTAACTTATATACCCTTTCATTTTCTCCACGATCCCTGCATTTCCAGCCAGTATAGCAATCCCCCGGTCTTCCCGGAAAGGTTCAACATGGCCTCCCGCCTCCTGCACGATAAGCACCCCGGCACACACGTCCCAGAGCTTCAAGCCCAGTTCCCAGTACCCATCCAGAAACCCGGCTGCCACCCCGCAAAGATCGTAAGCAGCTGAACCCATGCGTCGGATACCCCTCAGATGCGGCAAAATACGGCTAATATTATCAATATTATTCACAGGATGTATTCCCTTGTCGTAAGGGAAACCCGTAGCCAGCACGGAACGATCGAGTTCCGTCTTGTCGGAAACGTGGATCGAGGCATTGTTTAGAAAAGCCCCTTTGCCTCGGATTGCCGTGTACAACTCGTTCAAGTACGGAGCGTACACAACTCCTAATAACGTCTCTCCCCGGTATTGAAGCCCGATAGACACGCAAAACACGGGTAATCCCTGACTATAATTATTTGTCCCGTCCAAAGGGTCTACCACCCACAGATAGTCGCTATGAGCATCATGTTCCCCGCTTTCTTCCCCCAACACACTATGATCGGGAAAACACTTGCCGATACGCTCGATCAACATGGATTCACTTAGTTTGTCCACCTTCGTCACGACATCATGTACCGTTGACTTCGTTTCAAGTTCCAAATGTCCACTTCTGAAATAAGAGCGTTGAACTTCCCCAACCTCTTTCGCCCATACCACTACAAGCTCCAGCGTGTTATCCAAATCTATATTCATGATAATTTATTCCTTTTTAGGATTTTCCTTTGTACCAATAATCTTTACTTTAAACAATAAAGTAGAATAAGCCGGGATAACATAAGAACCATCATACTCTCGCAGTCCGCGATAGCTATATCCCATACCAGATGAAAAAAGAATAATGGCCTCTTCTCCAACTTTAAGTTTGGGCAAAGTCAAAGAGATACCTTTTATCATATTCGGTAAAAACCATTTCACCTTATCATCACTATCCATTTTCATGAATTGCCGTAAAGAAGTATTATATTCATCTAAAATCTTTCCCTCTGCCCACACGGTAACACTATCCGTCGCTTGAATAGACTTACCACTCAAATTCTCTTTTGTCTTGACAATGAAAGCAATCGTGTCGGTTGCCCCTTCATGCAAACAAACAGTTTCAGAAACTGTTAAATCGTTATCTTTGATATACTGCTTGATCATTTCGTTCTCAAAAGCAAGTAGATTATCCTCCTTCACGATACCCTCCACGGTATATTCCCGATAAACTAAAGCTGTTGAAAGGCTCATAATACTCGAAACGATTGAACTCCCCGTTGTTCCTTCCGGGATATTCATTAAAATATCAGATAACGGATCTGTATATTTATCCTTATCCGTATTCATTTGTACCAATATCGGTCCTCCTAAAGTATAATAGGGAGAAACTCCGGCACCGACGGCAACACTCGGGTCTGAAGAGTCGATAACATTTCCCGTTAGGCTCCTTTGCGTGTAATTAATCCAAACAAAATCACCATATGTTGCTTTCTTTCCTTCTTTCTGGTAATTAAACAAATAAGCGTAATCCTCGATATTCTCTTTCAAGTAAGTATAATGATACGTGAAGATCTTCGGATCGGAATCCTTACTATACACGAAGTCTTTAATCCTAGCCTGCTCATCCTCAAATGTTTTCTTCCAGTTGTCTCCATCATCATCAGAACACCCAATGAATCCGCTTGCCAAAAGGCAAAGCATCATTACCCAATAATTACTTTTCATTTTCCGTTTCTATTTAGCTGTTATTTTTCAAATTATTCTTCTTCCGTTTTAGGCGGAACCACTTTACGAATCCGTACCCAATACCATAATGTTGAATATGGAGGAATTAAATATTGTTTTAATTTCGTACGATCTCGGAAAGTTATTTCCCGGGTTGTACCTACCGCACCATAAGCCATTCCATAAGGCACAATAATATGTGCTGAATCTCCAGCTTGTAAATGCTGCAATCCTTTTACCAACCCTGTTGGATAATTTTTCTGCCAAGTCTCATTAAACAAGAAATAAATGGAATCACGTCCCATACTTCTCAACACCCGATTTTGTAATCCCACGTCATCCAGCAAACCATAATCCATTTCCAACAAAACAGAATCCCCTACTTGAATATCTCGATCGCCCGTTCCTTTCTCCAAAATAGCTGTATAAGTAACAGTATCCCGCTCTCCAATAGATGAAATTTCTCGCGTAGGAAAGTCAACAAAAGCATTCTCCACGCCTATAACGTCTACTAGATAACTTCGAATCAACTTATACTCATTCACTTTCACATCGTTAATGAGCTTATGTGCCTTTAACTTATAATGCAACGGTTTCCCGTAATTATTCTTATCTCCGGCTAAAATAGAGGGTACAATCATTTCTCCTCCCATACTTCCAACACTAATATGTCGAAACGCTTCCGCCACATAATCATATTTCTTGATCGTGTCATAACGATAAAGAACCGGTCCTCCAAAAGCATAAGTAAACGTGGAATCACCCTGTTCGGGAGATGTCGTATCCAATTTATCCCCATTTAGATAGAATTTCTCGTAATCCATCAACACCCATCCTGTATCTTTCGCAACCTCGCCACTATTATCGTAATTGAAAATAAAGACGGTATCGATCAGCATGCCTTTCACGCTATAATACTCAAGATAAAGAATCGGCGTAGTAATCTGACTCAGGTACTCGTGAATAGCGATCTTCTCATTTTCCAATGTATCAATCAAATCGAGTTCCTCTTCATCGTTATTACAACCGAAGAAAGTCAACGCAAACAAACTGCTTAATAGAATCAGAAATTTATTCATTACACTATTTATTATCTATTGGTACTTCTACCCACGCACCCTGATGCAAGCGCATCGTGCTTTTTATTCCGACTTCCCGCAACCACTCGAATGCCAACGCCCGGTTGTCATTTACCAGCTGGGGCAAATGGGCGTCAGAATTCACCATCACGGGAATATTCAACTCTTTCAACCACTTGAAATACTTCACATTGGGGAACATCATCCCCTTCTTCGTGTATGCTTTCGTGTTCACCTCCACCATGACGCCTTTCTTCGCTATCAAGGACATGTAATCCCACAACAACCGGTTATACCACTCCTGTTCCGTCAACGTGCTATCCATCAGTGAACCGTTCATGGATATTTTATCCAAATGCGCCACGAAATCAAAACCACCCAACTCCACCATCCGGGAAGACGCCTTGAAATAAGCCTCCACGAGATATCTCAGATCATCATGAAAGACCAAACGCAAGTTCTCCCTAAAATCCTCGAACTTCCCGTCCAACGCAAGTTCTCCCTAAAATCCTCGAACTTCCCGTCCATATCCATGATCTCACCCGTCTGTTCCTCGGTCACGAGATGCACGGAACCAATGCGGTAATCCAGCGGCATACGCTGAAAATATTCTACTGCCGGTCCCCAATCATCATTCAGATAATCAATTTCCATCCCCACATAAAGCTCAATCTGCCCCGCGTATTTCTCCTGCAAACGCTTTATCTCCGTCAAGTAAACCCCCACGTTTCCTTTGCTTAAAGACCAACGGGTCTCGAAAGGAAGTGGTGAGTGTGAAGAGATCCCGTAACTATGGAATCCCGCCTCGATGGCAGCCTTCACGAAATCCTCCGCCGGGGCTTTCCCGTCACAAAAATTACAATGACTATGATACGTGCATAAATCCATCAGCTACTCCTTCACCCAAGCATGAACAATTTCGGCCACGTACACTTTGTGGAAATCCTTCTGGCCGTACTGGCTATCCACGATCTTCTTGTCCAGAAAAGCCTCTTCCTTCAAGAAGTCAGTATATAATTTCTTACACTCCAACACCAATGTTGCCTCCTCGAAAGCCGGGTTCCCGGCCTCCGTGAAATAGGGCGTCAACCCGCTTTCCTGCACCTTGTTCACGTTACGCCCGGAAACAGAACCACATACATTCAATGCATGACGGTACTTCTCGTCAAAAAACGACAAGGTAAACTCATCTTTTTTCTCCGTAAACTCGAACGTGTAACGTTGTGGTCGCACAAACACCATCACCACGGGTTTATTCCACAAATACCCCATCGATCCCCAACTAGCCGTCATCATGTTGAACTTCTCCTGATCCCCAGCCGTCACCAGCATCCAATCCTGACCGATCAACTTGATCACGTTCTTGTCTATATTCTTAGCTTCAATCTTTCTCATCTTTATTCAATTTAACACCAACTTGTAACCTGTAAACCTGCAACTCGCCGCAGGCGATCTTCTTACATTCTTTCCGGCATCTCTATTCCCAACATACCCATGGCATTCTCTATTGCCACGCTACATTGCTGTGCCAGTAGCAAACGTAAATTACGCACTTGCTCGTTTTCTTCCTTCAGTATAGAGTAATCATGATAGAACTGGTTAAATTCCTTCGCCAGCTCGTAAGCATAATTCCCGATCAACGCCGGGCTATAATTATCCCCTGCCTCCTTCACGACCGCGGGCAATTTAGCAATCAGCTTAACCAGATTCTGTTCCTTCTCGGTTAATGCCGTGTGAATATCTCCCGGAACGATCTTTACCCCGGCCTCTTCCGCTTTACGCAAAACAGACTTAATACGCGTATAGGTGTACTGGATAAATGGACCCGTGTTCCCGTTAAAATCAATAGATTCCTTCGGGTTAAACATCATGGTCTTCTTCGGATCAACCTTCAAGATAAAATACTTCAGCGCCCCCAAAGCAACCTTACGATACACGTCCTCGGCCTCTTCCTTCGTGTAACCGTCCAGTTTCCCCAACTCCTCGGAAGTCGTACGAGCCGTGTGAATCATCTCGTCAATCAAATCATCGGCATCCACCACCGTCCCCTCACGGGATTTCATTTTCCCCTCCGGTAATTCAACCATACCGTAAGAAAGATGCTTGATCTTGTCGGCCCAATCGAATCCCAACTTCTTACAAACCAATGACAACACCTGAAAATGGTAATTCTGCTCGTTACCCACCACGTATATCTCCTGATCCATATTAAACTCGTTGAAACGATCGTATGCCGTACCAATGTCCTGCGTCATGTAAACAGAAGTCCCGTCATCCCGCAACAACAACTTGTGATCCAACCCATCACCGGTAAGATCGGCCCACACGCTTCCGGTATCTTTCCGGTAAAGTACGCCATCAGCCAAACCTTTCAACACGAGGTCACGCCCTTTCTTGTATGTCTGTGACTCGAAATATACTTTGTCAAACGAGATTCCCATCATTTTATAGGTCTCGTCAAAACCTTTCAATACCCAATCGTTCATGGTCCGCCACAAGGAAACCACCTTCTCGTCCCCGGCTTCCCACTTACGTAACATCTCCTGAGCCTCCAACAATATCGGGGCCTCTTTCTTTACCTCCTCTTCCGTCTTGCCCTGCTCCATCAACTCCTTGATCTGCGCCTTGTACTCCTTGTCAAAACGCACGTAATAATCTCCCACGAAGTGATCCCCCTTAGTTCCCGTACTCTCCGGAGTAGCACCGTTGGCAAACTTCTCCCACGCGATCATACTTTTACAGATATGGATCCCCCGGTCATTCACCAAGTTCACCATAATCACGTTATGCCCATTTGCCTTCTGAATCTCAGAAACCGACCATCCCAGAAAATTATTCCGGATATGTCCCAAATGCAAGGGTTTATTCGTGTTCGGTGAAGAGTACTCAATCATATAGGTCTTCCCGCTAGGCTCCTTCGCATAACCGTACTTCTCCTCTTTTGCCACGTCATTCAACACCTCGATCCAGTAAGCAGAAGAAATCACCACGTTCAAAAATCCCTTGATCACGTTGTAGGTTTCCACCTCTTCAATATTTTGTTTCAAATACTCTCCCAGCTCTTTAGCCGTTTCCTCGGGCGATTTTCTGGAATATCGGGTAAACGGGAAAACGACCACCGTCAAATCACCGGCAAATTCTTTCCGGGTTTCCTGCAACTGTACGTCTTTCTCGGTTAATTCAACCCCATAACAAGCCTTTACGGCCTCCAGCACCTGCTGAGTAAGCATTTTTTCTATCGTCATATCTCTCAAACTTTTAATACCGTATTATCCATTGATTTGCAAAAATACAATTTCTTGCTATAAATCCCCCCTAAACCCGAAAAAAAACAACATAATTTTTCCCCTGTTCTCATGATCTCCAAAAAATCACAAAAACAAGGGAAAGACCCTTAATTTACAACTGAATTAATTTATGATTTATGAATTACGATTTACAATTAAAAAGTACCAACCATTCGAGACCGAAATCATAAATCATAAGTCCTACCGTCCTCCCAAAATTCTCACATACTCCGCGTACGCCACCTTATACTGGTAATTCGCCGAAACCACGTTCGTGTAGGCTTGTAACCAAGTCGCCTGCGAAGACAATACATCCAGAATCGGTAACTTCCCTTCGTTATAGCTAAAGGTATTCAATTTCAAATTCTCCCGGGCAATTTCTAGCGTAGAATTAGCAATCTCCACCTGTTTCCAGTTCTCGTTCAACTTCACCCAAGCATTTGCCAGTTCCTCTTTCACTTGATCCTCGACTTTACTCATGGCTAACTCCTTACTTGTCTCCATCGCACGATTCTGTTTCACGTACTGGCGTTTCTCTCCCCAGTTGAAGATAGGCATACTCAACTTTGCGAAAGCCACCGTCGCAAACTTCTCGTCACCGGAAACATTAATCAATGGCGTACCCCACGTCTCCTTCACCCCCACGGCCAGCTGCGGCAGATACTTGGAACGTATAATCTTGGTCTGTTGCTTGGTCAAATTAAAATCCTGCACGGCAATCTGGTAATCGGCTCTCCGTTTCAAAGCCACTTCCAACGATTGTAAACCCGGAACGATCACCGGCTTCTGGATCGAGTCAATAATAACCCACTTTTCCTCTAAAGGAACCCCCATCATGATTTTAAACGACTGCATCGCTGTCTGGTAATTCATATTCCGGGTAGACTCTTGCAACTCCGCCTCCTTCAAGCGGGTCTTCACCATCAGCAAGTCGGTCTTGCTAATCGCCCCCTCGTCAAAACGTTTTTGTACAATCCCGTCCAATTCCTTCACGATCAACACGAACTCTTGGGATATATAAAACAGACTCTCGTTAGCCGCCAACGTCCAATAACTCACGTCTGCCGCGTAAACAATATTATCCGTCGTCAACTCTTCCCCCAAACGGGCAATCGCTTTCTGTAACTTCGCCGCCTCTTGCTGCTTGCGTACCATACTCCCCGCGTACACGTTCTGCGACAATGCCGCCTCCGCCGAATAATTATTGTGTTTCAAATCAACCCCCTGCATAAATTCCACGTCTTCTATCTGATACGAATAATTCCCGCTTAATTGCAATTTCGGAAAGAATCCCGTTTTTACCCCTTTCAACGCATATATCGCCGCCTTAACAGCCTCTCGCGATTGCTTGATGTCCTGATTATACTCCAGCACCTTCGCCCGGTACTCCTCGACCGTCAAAGTCTGCGCTATTCCGCTCCCCAACGTCATCCATAAAATTCCTATTGTAATAACAAAAACCTTCATACACTTAAAATTCAACTTTTAGTTTTTAACTTTTACCTTTTAGCTTTCTCTGGCAGAGGGAGAGCTGAGTTACTTCCTTGTTTGTGAAAGGAGTACCAGCTCCTCCTCTGTTTATAGAGGAGGTGGCCGAAGGCCGGAGGAGTTCAATCTAAAATCTAAAATCTAAAATCATTAAATCTAAAATTTAAAATCACTCCGCTTTTATTCTGAATATCAAACAATACGTCACGGGCAACACCACGATAGTCAACAAACTGGCTACCAGCAAGCCGCCCATGATGCAAGCTGCCATCCCGCCAAACATAGCGTCAAATAACAAGGGCAGCATACCCAATATCGTCGTACCCGAAGCCATTGCCACCGGAACACAGCATCCAGCGGGGCCAACCCGTTCTCCTGTTCGATACCGATTTGGTCCACCAGCACGATCGCGTTCTTGATATTCATCCCCACCAATCCCAACACACCTAATAAAGCGAAAAAATCGAACATTTTCCCCATCACCAACAAGCCGAAGACCACCCCGATAAAAATCAACGGCACCATCAGCAATATAATGGTCGGTTTCCGGTAGGTTCTAAAAAGCAATAGCAACACGATAAACATCAAGATAAACGTCAACGGCATATTGGCAGCCAAAGCCTCGTTGGACTCCACCTGACTCTCATCCTCCCCGAATATTTTCATCCGGTAACCTTCCGGCATATCCATACTTTTCACCTTGTTCCACACTTCCGAGAAAGCCGCTTTCGTATTCGCACCCCGCTTGGGATCACATTGCGCCATCATCACCCGGTCCCGGTTATACCGTTTGATCACGTTATAATGATAATCGTAGGCAAAACTATCCACCACTTGTGCCAAAGGCACCGTGAACCCCGACGTGGCAAACACGGGCAGCGTCTTCATGTTATCCAAATTCTTACTATCAAACCCGTCCTCCTTCAGCAATATCGGCATAAACAAATCCTTCTCTCGGAAATCCCCGATAGCCAACCCGTTCGTGGCAATTTTTAAGGCGTAAGCTACCGACTGGCGGGTAATCCCTAGGCGTTGTCCTCGTTCCTGCGAGTAGGCCGGTTCCCAAACGGGAACTTTATTTCCCCAACTACTTCTAATATCCGTCACCATATCACATTCTCGCATGATATTCATCGCCCGTTCCGTCAAGGCGGCAAGCGTGTCGATATTCTCCCCGATAAAACCGATCTCGATGGCGGCCTCCACCGCCGGGGACAACTTGAACAAAGAGGAACGAATCAACATATCCGGGTAATTCTCCCGCACGTAAGTATTCAAACGCTCCTCCACGATCGGAGACTGTTCCTTTTTCTCCACCTCGATCAACAGATTCCCGAAATTCGCTTTCGGCCCGAAAGATGTACTTGCCAGATAATATCGTAATGGTGATCCCCCGATTGTTACCGACACGTTCACCACCTCATCCTGATCCAGCAAATAAGCCTCAATATCCGACATCATATCCTCCGATTCCCGAATACTGAACCCTTCCGGCAGGAAACAATCTGCCCGGAAATAAGGTTTATCCATACTCGGGAAGAAATTCTGCGGCATAATCCCCATGATATACATGGACACCAAGAACAAACAGACCACCGAAACAATCGTGATCACCTTATACTTGATCAATCCCCGTAACACGGAAACAAACCTGTTGTAGAACTTCGTATCGTAAGGATCTTTACTAGAATCTCCGGAATTCTCCTTCAGTATAAAATTACCGAACACGGTCGTCTGCGTCAACGCCAGAATCCAACTCAATCCCAGCGAAACTGCCAGCACGATAAACAAAGGTTTCACCATTTCTGCCACCGAAGAAGGCGCCAAGTACAAGGGTAAAAAAGAAAATATAGCAATCAGCGTGGCCCCCAGCAATCCCCATTGCGGAACCGTAGCCCCCTTGATCAAAGCATCTCGCCGACGCATACCCTTCTTAATCAATATCTGGGCATTATCCGTCACCACGATGGCATTATCCACCAGCATACCCATTGCTATAATAAAAGCTGCCAGCGACGTCCGGTTCAACCCGACTCCCATAAACTGCATGATCAGCATCGTTCCACCGATCGAGAAAATCAACGAGGAACCGATCAGTAACCCGGCACGGGTCCCCATCACCAGCAAAATGATAAAGATCACAATCACCACGGACTCCACCAAGTTCAACAAGAAGCCGTTATTTGCCTCCCGTGCAATCTCGTTCTCCGGGTAAAGGGTCACGAGTTCGATTCCCACGGGCATCAACTCCTCCAACTGGCTCAATCGCTCCTTCACCTTATCCCCCGTCTTCACCACGTCACGCTCCGGATCGGTCGAGATACCGATGCCGATAGCCCTTTTACCATTCACCCGCATCAAACTGTTTGGCGGGTCCATGTACCCCTTTTCTATCGTGGTAATATCCCCCAGCCGAACCTGTTGTCCCGTCTGGGTCACGATCAATTGATTACGAATATCATCTAGCGTTTTGTACGTCCCGTCGGCCAATATCTTCAATTCCAAATTTCCTGCCCGTTTCTCTCCCGTGTTAATCAGAGAATTTTGCGACTTGATCGTCTGTATCAAAGAGTTCAGATCAATCCCCGAATTCGCCAACTTCGACATGGAGATAAACACGTTCACCACCTCCGTCTGCTCCCCGTACAAGGCCACCTTCTGCACCCCGTCCACGGAAACAAGCTGGGTCTTCAATTTTTGTCCCCACTCCCGCAAATCGTGATAAGAAAAACCCTCTCCGGCCGTCAGCCCGTAGTATATCCCGAACACGTCACCGAAATCATCCGACACGCTGATCGTCGAGGCTCCCTGTGGCAGCGACGGTTGTATGTTCAACACCTTACGCCGTAACTCGTCCCACATTTGGGGCATCTCCTCCGGCGGGGTTGCCGGGCTCAACTCGATTTGTATTTTAGACATCCCGTAATAGGAATCCGATTTAATCTTGTGTACCCGGCGCATGGATTGAATTTCCCGCTCGATCGGCTCCGTGATTAACTGCTCAACCTCGCTCGGGGTTGCCCCCGGGTATCTCGTTATAATGACCGCTGTCTTGATCACAAAAGGCGAATCCTCCTTTTTCCCCAGTAGATCGAAAGATAAAACTCCCCCGACTAACAATATGGCCAAAAAGAAATAAACGACCTTCGTGTTATCCAGCGAATATTTAGCTATATTCATCATATCAAACTATTTAAGCAACTTCACCTTTTGACCTTCCGTTATGTAATTCGCCCCTGCCACGACAATCGTGTCCTCATTCGTGAGTCCCTTCTGCACCATGATCTTATCATTCCCGAACAATTGCCCGATCTCCACGGTCCGGCTAGTCACCGTCTCCGTCTTCGGGTCATACACCCAAACACACGTCTCGTTCGTGGTCGAATTCTTGAACAACGCGCTCATCGGCACGATATAACTATCCTCCACCGGAGTTTCTATCTTCAAATTTACTTTACAGGAAAAACCGGGATATATATTATGCTTATCCCTCGAAAACCGGGAATCATCAATTACCAATTTCACCGGAATACCCGTTCCATCGGGCGAGGCATCAATAAATTCTTTCACTTTCGCCTTGAACCAAATCCCCTTGTAGGTATCAAACTCCACGGTCACCGTCATGGGCGTGCGAGTTAAGTCAACACTCGTCTCCGGCAACGTAAAACCAACCGCCAACTTGTTCGGGTTAACCAACTTGATAATCGACTCGCCCGGGTTCACCTTCTGGTAATTCTCCACAAACTTCTTCTCCACAAAACCGTCAAACGGGGCCCGCAGTTTCGTGTCTTCCAGCGTGTTCGCTGACGTCTCGTAAGCTGATTTACCTTTTATATAATTAGCCTCCGCAATTTCGTACTCTTGTTGCGAGATCGCCTGCATGGAAAGCAACCTTCTGTTCCGTTCCAACTGGGATTTAGCCGTTAAATAAGCCGCCTTGTTCGCCTCGAACTGCAAACGATAATCCAGCGGGTCAACCGCCGCGATCACCTGTCCCTTTTTCACCTTCTGCCCCTCGTCCACGTTCATAGCAATCAACGGTCCGGACAATTTAAACGCCAGATTACTATACTCCTTAGCCTCCACGACACCGGTGTACAACTTGTTAATAGCACCTAATGATTCCACATTTACCACTCTCACAGGACGTACAATATCCTGATACGTGTTATCCTTTTTCCCTTTGCAGCCACTCCACAAAAGAGCCACCGCAATATAAACCATCCATTTAAATCCCATAAAACAAACCTTCTTATTTATTACAAATTATTATCATTCCATCGCTCGGTTAAATAGCAATGAATATGCCATATTTACATTTCAAACAAATAACTTTATAATTAGAGTTCTTCCCCCTCGACCTGATACGCTCCCTAACCATCTATTGATCACTTAATCTGACTCGTATACGGGAATAAAATGATAAAGTTTTCCTCGACGGTTCATGTCGAGGAAAACTTTATCATTTAGAATATATTTTTTCTCTATTTTTCTACTTCCGTCACTGTAACACCTTGTAACGTCGCCACAAGTAAAAGCATAACCATATTGAAACAAGTGTTTCCTTAGCGCAACATACAACGAAGACCGAACCGGAGTGGGAGGAGAAATAGGAGAATACAAATTCCTATTTCCCAAAGACCGGGCAATGCACGAATCTCGTCTTTGAGAAACAGGAATATAATTAATTATCCGGAAATACTCTTTCCCGGGTCACTTCACTAACCCTGCCGTCCGCAAACGGATCTCGGTCAAGATCTTTTTCGTGTATAACGGGAACTCCCCGTTCAACATCCACGCGAAATAACCGGGTTGCTCTTTCAGTACTTTCACCACGGGAACCCCTTTGTTCTTCCCGAAATTAAATACCTCTACCCCTTCTTCATTGTAAATAATAAATCCGGCAAAATCTGCCGTGTTATTCTGTGTTGAGAACTTGCTTAGGAAAGCGATGTCGTTCTCCAGCGTGTCATTATAACGATCCAACTGAGCTTTCAGCACCTCGTAAGTGGCCGTCGTATCGGCAGCCGCCGTGTGGGCATCTTCCAAATTCTTGTTACAATAAAAACGATACGCCGCACTTAACGTACGTTGCTCCATCTTGTGGAAAATTGTCTGCACGTCCACGAACTTCCGTTTCCGCATATCGAAATCCACGTCCACACGCAAAAATTCCTCCGCCAGCAATGGAATATCAAAACGATTCGAATTATATCCCCCCAAATCACACCCCTCGATATAACGTGCCAAATCCTTGGCAATCTCCTTAAACGTCGGACAATTTTTCACGTCATCATCATAAATTCCGTGAATCGCAGACGCCTGTTCTGGTATATGCATTTCCGGATTCACCCGGATCGTTTTTTGTTCCTCTTTCCCATTCGGCATCACTTTCAAAACAGAAATCTCCACGATCTTGTCCTTCGCGATATTAATACCCGTTGTCTCCAAATCAAAGAACACAATCGGGTTGGTTAATTTTAATTCCAAAACTTACTAATTTTAGATTGAATGATTTTAGATCCTAGCGATTAAGTGATTGAATGATTTTCGATGAAGTGATTTTAATCACCCAATCATCGAATCGGCAATCACGGAATCTTTTTCACTCTAAATTTTAAATTCGGTTTAATCAGTAAGGCGAATTTCGCCTTACTGATTAAACCATCATCGGCATCAATAACATCAACAAATCCTCGTTCTCATTATCGCTCTCGAAAGGCAAGAACAATCCCGGACGACTCGGATCGGACAACTCCAATACCAGAGACTCCGTGTTAAGGTTGGATAATATCTCTTGCACGAAAGGAGACTTGAACCCGATGGCCATCTCTTCTCCCTCGTATTGGCAAGTAATCGTTTCGTGTCCTGACATGGCATAATCCACGTCTTGAGCAGAAATCACGATCGTTCCGTTACTCAAATCAAACTTCACCAAGTTACTAGCTTGGTTTGCCATCACGGAAACCCGTCTTAATGAATTATACAACTCCTTTTTCTCGATAATGATCTTTTTCGGGTTATTCTGCGGGATCACGGAATTGTAGTTCGGGAAACGTCCTTCCACCAGCGTACAAACCATCTTGTAATTTCCGAAAGTGAAACAAGCCATTTTCTCGTTGAATTGCAAACGCAACTCGCTATCATCCTTCGGTAATATATTCTTCAACAACAAAGACGGTTTCTTCGGCAGGATCAACGCGAACTGATCCCCGTCCGTCTTGGCGTCAAAACGTTTGTAACGTACCAGCTTGTGAGCATCCGAAGCCACGAACGTGAAATTCTCCGGTCCCATCTCCATCAAGATACAGTTCATCACCGGACGCAAATCATCATTTGCAGTGGCGAAAACCGTACGGGTGATCCCCTCCAACAACATACCGCAATTCGTTGCAATCGTGTTCACACTCTCGTCCATTCCGGATTGTACCGGATAATCCTCGGCACTCTCTCCCGGCACGGAAAACTCTCCCTTATCCGAGATAATCTTCACCTCGTTCGTCCCCGTGTTAATATCAAACGTCAAGGGTTGTTCCGGGAACTCTTTCAGAATATCCAGCAACAACTTCGCCGGGATCGTGATACTTCCCGGAGTATCCAAGTTATCCAACTCGATCTTGGCCTCCATGGTCGTTTCCTTGTCAGATGCCGTGGCGTACAACGTATCATCCTTGGCTACCAACAAAATATTATCCAGAATCGGTTGTGCGGGTTTTCCACTAATCACCTTACTCACGGCCTGCAACCGCATCAAAAAACTACTACTTGATACAACGAATTTCATATCTGTTCTTTATAATTTTTATCCATTTATCGTATTTTCCACCTCTTCCACGGTAATCGGCGCCCGATGATCACCCATACATTTACACCCGTTCTCCGTGATCAAAATATCATCTTCCAGACGGATACCACCGAAGTCCTTGTACGTCTCGATCTTGTCATATACCAAGAATTCCTTGTGCAATCCTTGTTCTCTCCACTGGTCGATCAAAGCGGGGATGAAATAACAACCCGGCTCATCGGTAACCACGAATCCCGGTTGCAACTTACGCCCCATACGCAAGGAAGAAGTACCGAACTGATCTATCGGACGAGTCTCGTCGTCATAACCCACGTAGATTTGTCCCAAGTCCTCCATGTCATGCACGTCAAGTCCCATCATGTGACCTAACCCGTGAGGCATAAACAACGCATGCGCTCCGGCTGCCACAGCAGCATTCACATCGCCTTTCATCAAGCCAAGGTCTTTCAACCCTTGAGCCAGAATCTTGCATACTTCCAGATGCACGTACTGGTACGTCACTCCCGGACGGGCAATCTCCATCGCTTTGTTGTTACAAGCCAATACAATATTATATACATCTTTCTGACGTTGATCGAAACGTCCACCCACCGGAACCGTACGGGTAAAATCGGAACAATAATTCATGTTATTCTCCGCCCCGGCATCCGTCAGCATCATACGTCCCACGGTCAATGTCTTGCTATGATCGTGATTATGCAACGTCTCGCCATTCTGGGAAAGAATCACGGGGAAAGAAACCATACTTCCGTAAGAAGCGGCAATTCCCTCGATCAACCCGGCAATATATTGCTCTTTTTGTCCCGGTAATGCGTGTTTCATGGCTGCCACGTGCATCTCGTAACCTATGTTACAAGCCAAGTTAATTTGCTCGATCTCGCAAGCCTCCTTCACGGAACGCAATGCCACCACGGCCTTGATCAATTCCAAAGAAGAATAATTCTTGATCAGCGAGTGATGAATACCCAACAAATCCTCCAACAATAACATGTTGTGATAACGATAAGGCGGTAAGAAATGAATCTTGCGTCCATGGCTGATGGCCTCTTTCAAAGCCCCGGCCAATTTACCGAAAGGAGCGGAACAAGTCACACCCACGCTGGCAGCCAAATCCTTCACGCTCGGTTGTGGTCCCATCCAAATAATATCGTCCATGTCCACGTCGTTCCCGTACAGACAAACGTCCCCGGAATCCACGTCCATCAACCCGGCAAACCCGGGCATGTTCAAACCAAAGAAATAAAGGAAAGAACTATCCTGACGGAATTTATACGTGTTAGACGGATAATTTGCAGGAGCTTCCTCATTACCCAGTATCAATACCAAGCCGCCACTCATCTTGTCGATAAGTTGCTTTCTTCTATTTACATACACGCTTTTATCAAACATATTTATTATTTATTTAATGATTAATTTTCCTTGTCAAAATGAGTTGACAAGGTATAAATTTTTTTTCAATGTAACAATTCAAAAATCCATTTTAATCCGGAAAACCGATGCCCCGTTCAGACCCACCCACGGTTATACAACCGTTATCCCACAGTTTTATATCCCCAATAATTTCCCACACCCCTTATCATCACCCCTCCCCACCTTTTCCGGTATATTGGCAAAGGGCGATGAAAGGGCGATAAAAGGGTGATGGAAGGCCCCGAGGAGATTATTACCTTAGTAAAAGGCCGGCTTTACCCCGGCTTTAGACTATGTCAATTTATCATTCTCCTAGCACTTTCTTGATAGTTCATTTAGACTACGAAGCATTCATCCTGCATTCATAGAGCATTCATATTCGATAAAATAGATCTTTGATAAGATTATACTTGCAAGTAAGGCATATCATGTAGTATATTAGCTAACCGGGAAGATATATTCATATTATTATATAGAGCCTCGCAACCATAGTTCAAGGGGGACTCAAGGTATATGATACATTTTTTCAAAAAAAATTAAAAATCGACTCACCCGGTTTTCACCCTCATCCGTATTCAAAGTGAAAATT
>ERZ827101.1664-NODE-1664-length-24133-cov-12.447504_pt1 | contig 24133 bp, 32 predicted proteins | sample MGYA00519869_ERZ827101 | MGnify/ENA primary metagenome ERZ827101 (study PRJEB31778, sample SAMEA3449256) | human gut metagenome | biome: human gut; feature: human-associated habitat; material: faeces | place: United Kingdom | collected 2010/2012 ...
CCCACCGTGGCATGGGACGCCGGGGCGAACAAGCTGACGTTCGGAATACCCAAGGCCGACAAGACTTGGGTGGATGCGGAATCCGTCCCGGCTAAATCGAATGTTTCCGTAGGTGGTAGCATCGTCACTCATTTAGGGAACAAATCTACGATATATGATACAGTCAAAATCGCTATTCCGGTCGGCATAAAGACAAGGGGAGCCAATAATGGCGAGTTCGGCAATGAAGTAGAAAATTACGTATATGTAGAATCGGCCACGACCTCCAAGGCTGGCTTAATGGCCGCGGCCGATAAACAGAAGCTCGACGCATTCGTCACGGGAGGCCCCTATCTGCCACTATCTGGAGGGACCATGACAGGGGAGATAAGTATGCCAATACAAAAGGCCATCAGGTCGGTTCGGGATAACTTACCGCTATTATATGATACAGGAACAGAATGTGCCGTAGGAAATATATCGTCTAACATGCTGCTGCGCGGCACGGGCCATGCACAAATAGCTATAGGTCCGAATTCTACCCGATATACCGTTTGGGATTCAGGTAACCTCAAAAATTTGTCCCAGCTGACGAACGGCCCAGGATATATCGCAGGCGTGAATCTCAATGTCGCCGTGACGGCCCTCGGGGCGGACGTATCCCCCACCGTGGCATGGGACGCCGGGGCGAACAAGCTGACGTTCGGAATACCCAAGGGCGATAAGGGCGACAAGGGCGCTACGGGTCCCACCGGGCCCGCAGGAGCCGCAGGTTCTCCCGGAGCGGCCGCAGGATTCGGTACGCCTACGGCCTCCGTGGACGCGAACGTCGGCACGCCCTCCGTAACCGTCACCGCATCCGGACCCAATACCGCCAAAGTCTTCGCCTTCGCATTCAAGAACCTCAAAGGAGCGACCGGCGCGACCGGGCCGCAGGGACCGACCGGACCGCAGGGCGAAGGGTACACAATGAAAGGTCGCGTTATAAAAGATCAATATGCAGGTATATACAACGTGGAAATTAACGAACAAATCATGTTCTATGGTGGATTTACATCGGGGGCCACACTAAACATAGTAGCGCCGTCAGACGTAAACTTGGCTTACAAACAATCTTTGGATGCTATCGTTATGTGGTATGGATCAATTATGCCCAATATAGCCAGAGGCAGCAACATATCCTACATGATTAACAACTGGGGTTCATCGGCATCGGTTCCGCCATCTGGGCAAGGATCGGCACATGCAATGACCATCCATTATATCCCTTATGGTACGTCCACGTCATATTTGGTCATCCTTAACTATTGCGGTTATACCATAATGTAGATCGTATGCCTACAAACACTTTATTCATAGCGCAGAATCACCCGAATAAATCCGTGGTGAAGATATACTGCACCACATGGCAATGCGGTCCGGCATACATTTACACGCTCATAGCTGAAGAACCTGTGGCCTCATCCATAGATGTAGCCGTTTTGGCTAAGTCGGGAACATACGCCGAACAACATTTTATCCAAAAAGGCGCCCGAAATGCGACATCGGCTGTAATAAACTATGCTACTGACTTTACCATATCCTACATCTCGCCGGCGGCCGACGATCAATACATGTATGTAGGAGTGGACGGCATGCCGCCTTTCGACATATCCTCCATGTATAAGGTTATCACATTGTCTCTGATGGCATTTACTTCCGATGGTACGCTGATATGCCAATTCGCTCTTGACAATTCATGGAGCAGGGGACAATGGGTATTGCCATTCAACTATCGTGACGGAAGTATGGCCGGGAAAAACGAGGTAATTTATTGGTCGAGTGGCATCCGAATCCAAACCAAAAAATATACGGGAGGGGCCGAGCCCCTAAAGGTGCTTCAATACAACCCCTTCCCCGGGACAGACCCCACGCCTCCCGTGACATTTATAATATTCACCCAATCTCAAAATATTTAAATTATGTGGATCATTTTGTCCGAATCTGCATTGCAGGTCAAAGAAGACGAAGTTCGTCTCGTAGAAAAAAGTAGCGACAACAACGGCCCGCTCATCGTGTTTAAGAACAACACCGGCGCTTCTATCGCCTATGTGAGGGGCGAGAACGCCGAGAAGATGGAGGCTATGTACAACCGCGTCATGCAGGCGTTCATCGAGAACTGTCCGGGTGTAAGCCTCGCAGACATCGAGAAGGCCGTCCCGGTAGCCGAAGATGTGCCCGTAGAAGTAAAAATAGAGGAATAGACACATGGGAAACTTCTATTCGGGCAACAGCAGAGCCCAAGAGCCGGATGATCTGGACGTTGACGCCATACGCGCCGACGTCCAATGCGAGCTGGCCGAGGTGACGGCCGGAGCGAATCCCGTACAGCGGATACTGCTCGACATGGGCATATTCGAAGATATGGAGGTTTGCCGCCGGGCGGCCATGAAAACGAAGGTAAGCCGCAACGTGTATCTGTACCTCAACAAACTTACCGCCATAAAGCAGTATTCAGCCATCGTGAAGGATGCGATGGCCGTGAACAAGTCGATACCGGCCCCCGTCGTGGAGGTCCAGGAGGAGGACGACGAGTTCGGAGGAGTAGAAGTATCCATCAAAAGGTGATGAAACGTCTGAATATAGACATACCGCTGAACGACAAACAGAAGCAAATGTATAACCTGCTCATGGACGGCAGATATACAGAGGTTCTGTTTTACGGTACGTCGCGCTCGGGCAAAACATTCCTGATACTCTATTTCTTCATTGTGGCGGCCATCGCATTCAAGTGCAACTGCCTCGTTATCCGAAATACACTCACGGCCCTTACAATGGGTATGATAAACCAGACGCTCCCTGCAGTACTTAATGCCATAGCCAAGTTGAACGGCGTGAATGGCTGGGAAAACATGGAGATCAAGGGCAAGCCCTTCTGTCGTTTGGACCGCAAGAACAACTCGCTGAAATTCTACAACGGAGGATACATACAGTTCGCATCCCTCCGCTCGGGAGGAGAAGCTGCCGCCGGAGGAGCCGGATACGACAAGATTCTATCTACGGAATGGGGGCATATATTCTGTGACGAGGTATCGGAAATAGACTATGCGGCTATCGAGACGCTCTACTCCCGACTGGCGCAGAAAACGGCCATGCACAACACGATAATATTTGCGCTGAACCCCACTACGGAGCTGCATTGGACCTACAAGCGGTTCTTCGAGCACAAGGACCTGAACGGAAACCCTATCGGCGACGAGATCGTTTCCCACATGTTCAAGATGCATTTCTCGGCCGACGATAACCGCCAGTTCGTATCCAAAGGATACTTCGAGGGGCTGTCCCGTCTGAGTTCTACGAACCGCTCCCGTTTCCTCGACGGAGAATATACCCGCATCGGCGCCGGAAAATATTTCCGGAATTTCACATGGCTCAACCGTCCGATGCCGGAGAATGTCGTCGAATGTCTCATATACACCGATCCGTCAGCCAAGGATTCCAAGAACGACGACTTCAAGGCGTCCGTATCTTTGGTGCGCACCCGCGATTCCCGGATATGGTTTTGGGACTGCCGGGCCGTACAGGGCACATCGCTCCAAATGATACGCAACATCCATGATCTGTACAAGGGAGCACCGGTTACGCCGCGCATCATTATCGAGAAGCGGCAGGTTCCGCTCGATTTCGCCGTGACGCTCGACAGATACCAGCGGGAGCACAGATGGACTGCCCCTATCGTATGGGACACCCTGAATCACGGCGACAAGTTCACCTGCATAGAATCCACGCTGGAACCGCTGGTGAACAGCGGACGATTCGTTTTCTGCAACGAGTTGCAGTCGTGCGGGGCATACGAACAGGTCGTGCACCAGTTCGTCATGTTCTCCAACAAGCCATCCAACCGGGATACGAAGGACGACATCCCGGACGCATGCGCCAAAGGCACTACGTTCCTGAATGCAGGCATGGCCTCCGGCATCGTGGAGGCCGACGACGACGTAATATTCTACCGCCGCGGAACATTCACTTCGACATCTCAAATGCTTAACTGATATGCCCGTAAGACTTACCGCCACATACTCCACCGGGTCGTATGAAAACGGCGAAATAATCAACCCGGAAACGAACCTCGGGTGTGCCTCCGTCGTGGTCCCCCGGGCATTGTGCGACATGTATATCCGCCCTGCGGACAAGAAGGAGACCCCTATCGAGTTCAGCGTCTATTACAAGGATGCGATAAACTCGTATGTGTATCTTGTCGCCGAGAACGTTCCCAAATTGCATGTCGGGGAACAGATACTGGCCAATGCGGACGAGGTGTATATCAATCTTTCCACCCCTACACCAGAAGACATGACGGGGGCCGCATTCGCCGCCTCGTCCCTTCAGGTATTGGAAAGCCTCATGTATTTTTCCAAGTCGGCATTGTTCCTCTACATCACGCCCCAGCAGATCGCGCAGTTCGAGGCCATGTATCCCGAGTGCGTCATGGATGCATACCGCAGCGCCGTAGGCAAACTTACGGCGCAGATAGGCAACATGTTCAATATGGAAACCATGCTCTCCGAGACCGACGAGAGCTCCAAGGACGACACGATACGCTGGATACTTCAGGTGCTCACAGCGTACAATATATGTGCACCGAGCCTGAATATCTCGGAGCCGCTGGATAACGCCTACAAGGAGGCATACCAAACCATCCAGCGTCTCAAAGGCGGCATGGTGTCTTTGGAAGAGCCCGCACCTTACCGCAGAGACAAGTACGACGCGAACGTAGAGGTTATCACGTCCAGAAACAAATACATCGGTTAAGTCATGGCTAAATTCGAATTTCCGACGATCAATCCTTTTTCTGTGCCGCAGAATATCGGCGCGGACGGCATACATTCTCGGTATCTGTTCAACAATTACCGGCAGGAGTGGACCCCCTCGACGTGGCGCCGGGCCATAGACCGCGCCATACAATACTCGGACCTAACGTATCTGGATGCGCTCTACTCGTGGTGCATTCAGGCGTCCCCGTTCCTCATGTCACAGATCAACAAGCGGCTCATCCCGCTGTATAAGCGGAATATCGTGTTCGGGTCTGGCGTGAAGGAAAACCGCAGTCTTACAGACAAGCACATCCGGGGCAGCTTTTGGTTCAATCGCCTGCTCCGATATGCATGTTTGTCCCAATTCTATGGTGTTAAATGCTTCGCCATAGACCCCGAAAAACGGGAGGTAGCGGACTTCCCGCTGCGCAACCTCGACATCTTCAACAAGGGGCTGCGATACATGACCTACGACTATTACGAGGTCGTTCCCGCGTCTAAGTACGACAACATGTTCTTTTTCGAGCCGGAGACCGATCAGGATTTCCGCCTCGGTCTGCTTCAGTCCATATCGCGGGCCATGATCGGTATCGTCGAGGTGTTCACGAACTGGCAGATTCTCGGCAAACGGTATTCGTTCCCCATGACCACTATCGGATACGATGCCAACAACCCGGAGGCCAAGAAGGCCGCCCGGATGGTCGCCGAGAACCTCGACATGCTCACTATTCCTCTGATCCCTAAAACGGTAGATGCGTTCAGCGCCGGAGGAAAGACATCGTACTCCGTAGAGGTCAATCCCATACCCACGCAGACCACGGCCGATGCATTCCGCGTATTCAAGGAGTACATCATTGAATACCGTTCGGAGATCATGCAGCTCGTCACGGGCGGCACGTTGCTCGGAGCTACGGAAAAAAACACCAACTCCGAGCAACTCGCGGAGATTCATTGGAACATCTACGAAGACATCCTCAACAGGGATGCGAGCGTGGTGCTCGACATGCTTAACTCCGACGAGGTGCGGCACAAGCTGGCCGTAATATTCGACGACTATAACATCGAGCGGTCCCGGTTTATCGAGATTCCCGACAAGACGATTTCCACCTCTAAGTTCGTGGACATCGGCGACATGATGGCCCATCAGAAGCTCCGCTTCTCGAAAGAGGCGTTCCGGCGTGTAGGTCTCGATCCCGAGGACATCGAAAAAGACCAGCCGGAGAATACCGGAGAGAAACCGGGGCTTCTGTCCCGGGTACTCGGACGCAACAAGAATAAGGGCAAGGATGAAAACGTTGAATGACCTGCACAATCATTTTGCTGACCTGCGCAAAATGATCTCCCGGGAGCTTCCCCGGGAGTTGGGCAATGTCATGCAGCGAGAGATGGAGGATAACTTCAAACACGAGGGATACGGCAACGATGGAGTTATGAAGCCTTGGCCGGACCGAAACTACGAACAGTTCCTCAACTATCCGAAGCTCATGTACCGAGGGCAAATGTATCGGTCTATCAAGCTGAAAACCCGGGTTATGGGACGCGGCACGGCTATCGTTTCCCTCGGATCGAGAGACCCCGTATTTCGGGTGCATCAGTTAGGAGGCCGTACCATGCCGCGCGGCTCACATCATGGTGACAGAGGCTGGCGTCGCTCTCCCTATGCGTCGAAAACCGTGAACATCGCCGGACGCGAAGTGCCTGCACGTCCGATGATCGGCTTTGGAGCCCGGTCTCGCAGGTGGTTCAAACAGGTTATGGATAAGGAATTTTCACGATTATTTCGGCGGTAGATATTGAAACATTTGCAAATTATGGCATAAAAAACTAAGTTTGCAGTAGTTATGTACGGAGAGGTCATAGATGCCGTTATCGGAGAGCTTCGAAAATCCCGCCGCCTCGCATCGGCCAAACTTTCGATGGTGGCTATATCCACCGACGAGACGCAAACGGTGAACACACCGCTGCCGGCTGTAGCAGTAGGATTCGAGGAGAGTATGGGCGCCGACATGTTCATCGGAGGTGCAATACGGGACCGGCTCAACCTGCGCCTGTGCGTCATGGTAGATTTAACCAACTTCTCTTGGAGCCCCGACAGTAACGAACAGGCACGTCTGCTGTCCCTCGGACATTTGGTGCGCAGGGAGTTTGAACAGGCCAAGACTTCCCAGTCGTTCGACGATCTGTACCGCCGTTACGATTTCTTCCCCCTCTATCGGGGATTCAAGACGTATCAGCGTATGGCCATGCGTAACGACTTCCGAAAAGAGGTGTCTATATTCGAGTTGGTCTATCAGACTACGATGATCGACAAGGAAGCCGCTGCCGACTGTTGCAGGATGCAGACCGTAGAGAAGATAGACATCACCGGCTTCACCGGAGGAGAAGACGACCTCACTACACATCTGCCTCATCCGCCCAAAGATTCCGAGGGCGGAAGGCGCAAAAGGAGAGAGAGTAAAAATGCATGAAGAGATTAACGGAATTCTCGGCTTGGACGAGTTCACATTGCGCAGGATGGCTGTGTTGTGGGTGGTATTGTGGATCGTCATGTTGGTAGCTGTCCTTGTGGATATGCAGGCGGGAATCCACCGCGCCCGCATTCTTAAAGAAAAGATTCACTCGCACGGACTGCGCGAAACGTTCAAGAAGTTCGGAGAATACGGCCTTGTGGTAATGCTCGGCATGCTCGTTGACGTAGTGGGAATTCTATTCTCCATATTCAGCCTCCCGTATATTTCGGCTGGATCCGTCATAGCAGCCGTTATGATAGAGGGATTCAGCGTTTACGAGAGTATGAAGGCTTCCCGGTCTTCGGCCGCAAGTATGGTGGATATAGTCGGAGAACTCGTAAAGAGCAAATCCCCCGACGAGGTAAAGAAGATATTGGATAAACTCCCCGATTTGGTGGAGAAATCCAACGATATAAAATCCAAAAGGTAGTATGGATATTGTAGATCAGGTGCTTTCTAACGAAACCCTCAACGACAAAGGGTATATCGTTCTTTCGGACGGCCTTCAATGGGACCGTTACCGAAAGAATCCGATCCTGCTTTACGATCACGACTGGTCCAAGCCTATCGGATTCGTAAACAACATTCGACGCGATGGTGCTAATTGGGTCGGGAAACTCAATTTCGACGGTGTAACAGACTTGTCGCGCGAGACGAAGGGAATGTACGAGGCCGGAACGCTTCGCTCCGTATCTATCGGCGGCAAGGCATATTATACCGAATATGAAGGGGTGAAATACGCTACGAGATTCGATGTGTATGAAATATCGCTCGTCACTATCCCATCCAATGAAGATGCCGTAAGCTCACGGGATGGTGACGACAAAATCATGGCTGTACAGTTCTCTGCTCTCGAATCCGAAGCCGTGGATGAACTTTCTGCCAATCAGAATCAATTAATAACCAATTATTTAAAAAACATGGAGAACAAACAGACCGAGCAGCCTGCCGTACAGCAGACCGCAGAAGACGTGCTTTCGGCACAGAATCCCAAAGCCGCCCTCGGGGCTGTTTCTGCTCCTGCGCCCGAGCGGAGCGAAGCCCCGGCGGAGCAGAGCACGGAACAATCGCCCGCAGAGGACCGGAAGTTCGAAAACTTCGCATCCCGTATGATCGACGCCATCAAGTCAGCGTTCAGATCGCATGTAGATGAAGTGGTAGAAGCTTCGGCAGAGTCCGCCCCCGCCGAAGAGACTGCGGGGGAGACCCTTTCGGCGCATAAGCCGGAAGAGGCCCCCAAACCGACACCTCATATGCTCAACATCGAGGAGGCCAAATCCAAGACATCAACTCAAACATTCAAATCGAACATGGAAAAAATGACCGTTCACGAGTTCCTGCGCACTCCCGCCGGCCGTGACAAATTCTCGGAAGTCGTCCGCTTCTCGGCCAACCGGGATGGACTGTCTGCTGAAAAGTGGGCCAACGATTCGCGTATCGACCTCGTGCGCGAGTTCGTGCACTTCGCTGCCAACGACCGTGCCTTCATGGCCGCAATGAAGGACATCGCCTTCACCGCTCCGGGCACGAGTAACCCTTACGGCACGCTGGGCGAGGCCTGCGCCCGCATGGAGAGCTTCGTGTCGGGCCTCAACTCGATTAACTTCATTGAGACGAACCCCGACCTGGCAAAAATCGAGTGGTCCACGATGCTGTACCGCGAGCTGTTCCCCGACGACAGTTGGGCAGACCGCATCCCGCGCATCTCGGCAGAGGATTCGGCCGGCGTGATCTGGATCAACTCGGCCATCAAGCCGAAAATCTACTTCGGCAACCGCGCACCGCTGAATGTCGCAGGGGAGACCTACGACGACGTTCCCGTGGGTATCGTCATGAAGCTGTTCGCGCTTCAGAACATCATCTGGCAGCAGGCCAACACCGATCTGCTGGTGTACGACGACAAGGCCCTCGGTATGGCCGAATCGCTCCGCTGGCTCGCATTCCGCGCCCACAACTTCTACCTCCAGAAGCTCGCCGAGGCTGCCAGCGTGAAAGTCCCCACCACGGGAGATGCATTCGCCTCCGCGAATCAGTTCCCCGACAACACCAAAGCTGCGGGCAACATCAAGAAACTCACTCCGAACGAGTTCCTCGCGCTTCAGACCGGCTTCATCAATCAGAACTTTGTGATGGAGACCTTCGCTGCCGAGATAGTATATCCTGCCATCATGCACCAGCAGATTCAGGAAAATGCCCAGCTCGTGAACCTGCTCACCAAGAATGCGGGGTCGATGCGTCCGTCGTTCGCCGAGTATTCGGGCTTCACGATGCGGCCCCGCTCGGGCACGACCCTCTACGACACGGCATCGAACAAAGTCGTCGATCCCGAGCTGTATCTTGATGGCAAAATCCAAGACAACGGCTCCGTACCCGTATATTCGGCTCCGGAAATCGCCGCTACGGCGTACAGCGTCGGCTTGGGCTTCATCCCGTCGGAGAACGTTATCGGTATCGGCCGCACGAACGTCCACATGGTCGCCGACCCGGCAAACTACGGATGGCGTATGTCTATGGATATGCGCACCGGAGCTGCCGCAGGACGTAAAGGCGGCCTCGGCATCGGTCTGATCTACTACGCTGCTGAGGCGTAATATTCATCCAGGGCGGCATCGTCCGCCCCATATTAACCCTTAACATTGAAAAATATGTCCGACATCAAAACAACCAACGGATACTCTGAGCAGTACTTCGTGAACCTTATGGATATGGTGCTCCGCAGGGGCACTATCTATGTCGTGGACGACGGCAATCATTACGCTGACGAGCAGTCGGCCGTAGATCGCTGCCGCGACGCTATGAAACTGCGGTCCATCAAACGGTATGCTACCGTTACGATGGATAACTTTCCCAAAGACCATAAGGCTCTCGAAGCACTTTTCCGCACCGTAGATGCCGCTCCGGCTCCTGTCGAGGAGGTAAAAGCCCCCGAAAAGGCATACGACCTTTCGGCGGCCCGCGCCAAGTTGCAGGAGTTGCGCGAAGGTACTAAGGGGCGCAAAACCAAAGAGTAACCATCAAACAGAAATCACCATGTCAAAAACCGGCGTAAAAGTCCAGCTTCAGGACACCACGTTAGGTACGTTCCAGCCGAAGGTAGGCAACGCAATGCTTATCTATGCTTCATTGGGCGGGGCGACATCTACAGTGCCTAAGTTGATTACAAGTCTCGACGCCTTCAATGCTTGGCAGGAGGCAAACGACCCGGATGGTATTAAAGGAGATTCCAATCTTGCCGCACAAGTCGAGCAGTTCTACAAGAATGCACCTTCCGGTACGTACTTGTGGATTTACTGCATGGACGGCTCCTCGGGCGGCGATTTCGTCACTCCGAACAAGTCGGGAATCATGAAGGCTATCCGGTACACCGGAGAGGCCGACTTCGACAACAGACCTCGCATTATCGGATTTCTCGGAGAGCAAGAGGAGACGACATCCGATTCGTCTATTGTACCTGCATCCACGCCTACCATCGTATCGGGAATCGACAGTATCTACGATACGATGTTCGTAGAGAGTTTCCGGTTTACCGCCGTGTTCGCCTCCGACATCGACGTAAAATCCATGCTGACGGAGACAGCGACGAAAGCCCCCGACTGCTCGAAGTACAACGCGCCCGCCTGCGGTGTAGTCTTCACGTCCGACTATCTTATCAATGGCAAGCCTGTGAAGGATGTAGGCGAGACGATGGGCATCCTTTCGGCTATTGCCGTAGGTCAGTCCATCGGGTCGTGCGCGCGCCCGGCCGTGGCATCGGCGGCGTATTTCAACAATACGACCAATGTTGTGTCTGTGGCCTCTTGTTCGCTCACCGACTATGATGCTATGGGCGAGAAGCAGATGATCTTTCACCGTGTGCGTCCCGGACGCGGTATTTTCTACAACGACGGCGCCACCTGCAACGATCCCATGCAGGCCCTGTCGAAGCTGGAGTACTCCCGTCTGGGCAATGCGGTGTGCGACGATGCCGAATACTTCTTTACGGGTATCCTCAACACGCAGGCCCCGGTTGAAGCTAACGGCGATCTGAGCAAGACCTATGCCGAGCAGCTTAAAAACTCGTTCTATACGCAGTATTGCCAACCCCGCATTTCGCAGGGTCAGTGCTCTGCCATCAACATCGAGATCGGAGCTCAGAACAACGATTTCGTGGGGACGAAGACTATCGAGGTGACTATCAAGATTCAGCCTTCGCCCAATGTCGATCAGGTTCTCGTGTATGTAATGTACGTTAAATCCATCACATAGCTATGGCTTACAATTCACTCATCATCTCCAGCGCTCAGACGCAGATCACTCTGTCGTATGGCGCCAATGTGTACAACCTCGTTACGGGTGTACAGCTTTCGGTGGATAAGACGCAGGACGTAACCGAGATTTTCGCTATCGGGTCCAACCCTCCTATCGGCATCAAGAAGCTCAACCAGCGGTTTACGGCTGCCTTGTCGCTTCAGACAGGCGAGTACGAAACGATCCTCGATGCTATCAATGCCTCCATATCCGGAGGGTTCATCGCATCGCTCCTCGATCTTCGGCCGTTCTCCTTGGGATGGTCGATTCAGATGAACGATCTGATCGTTCCTAAATCCATCATCTACTCTCTCGACAACGTTATGGCATCCTCTGACGGGTATAGCGTAGATCGCAACAGCCCCGAGACGAACCAATCGCTGTCATTGCAGGGTACGGGAATTTCCCGCACCGTTCTCAATCTCTAAACCCCGGGAGGAGGGACGAAAATCGAGGCTTTGCCCCTCCTCCCCTTTTTATTATTTACTATGTCCGAAGTTAATAAAATGGCCGCAAAGACGGTCGAAATCAAGAACTACACCGTTCCCGTGCGGTATTTTACGCGGGCGGTCCTCAAGGGAGGACGTGTCGTAGAGCAGGAAGTCGAGGAGGAGATCGAAGTGGGCATGCTGTCCCGCACCTCCGTGGCGCATACCAAATTCGCGGGCGAGCTGTTACAGGGGGGCATGGGCGATCCTACGGTATCCGGAGCCGTCGCCGTGAAGTTCGCCTCTATGATGATTATAGATGATAAAAAACGTGCTGCTATTTCTCAGGATCAGATGGCATGCCTCGATCTGTTCTGGTCCGATCCCGTCCAGAAGGACATCGAGCGTTTTTTATCGACATGGGGTATTGTCGAGCGGATGATAAGCAATGCCCCGGAAGATACGACGTCCCGCTCCGAGAACGAATAGACGAGTGGGGGCGCAAGGACCCCTCGTTTATCAAAAAAGCACTTATCGCCTATGTATTTCACGAATCTGTTATAGACATCCAAGACAGATTCTCGGCTGAAGACATAGATAAATGGTCTGATGCTGCATTATACGTGATAGATTCGGTAATTTTCGCTCCGTTTAAGAATAAAAGGTAATGGCAGACCAGAACTATGAAATACGGCTGAAGGTAACGACAGATGATTCCTCCTTGGATCGTCTCGAAGGGCGTATATCCAACATTCAGAGCCGCGGGATCAGGTCGGCATCCAGAGATGGAGTATCTCGTAGTTATAGATGGATTCCTCAAAACAGCCTCCCGTTATGGGAAAGAAGGTCCAGAAGGTTAGGTTCAAACAGGTATCTTTCTAATGAAGGTTTCTTATCCAATGTAAACGAGGCATATTACCGCTACGGCATTTTCAGGCGCAATTTTCTTGGTAATACTACGTCTTTGCATGGATGGCTGACCAATATTTCCCGATTCGGAGGAGTAATATCTCAAGTGGGGAGAATTGCCGGTGCAGCCGTCCCTGCACTCGGGGCATTCGGAACCGTTTTAGGCGGCGTGACGACAGCCATTGCGGCATTCAAGGGGCTGCAATGGGCTAAATCCGGCATATCGCTATGGGCCGGGAACAGACTGCTCAACAACCCTAATATCTCGCAGGGGGCCAGCAATATAATGCAGATGGGCATGGCCTCGAAGGCGCTCGGCCCCTCTTATCGTGAAGCTTTCGAGAATGCTACCGACATAGCAGCGCGATATGGATTCTCCCGGACAGGAGTATTAGGTACTATCTCCATGCTTACGGGTCTTGACATCGGCGGCCGCAAACTGACCGCTGCCGATGCGTCCCGTATTGCGGCCCAAGCCGGTAAAGTGGCGCATGTCAGCTCTGCTCCATACGAGCGTGTTGCCATCAACATGCAGCAGTTGCTCGGACAGCAAACATCATCGTCCCGAGATCTCCGGGAACTTATAACGGCGGCTCCTATTCTTGCTACCATAGCGCAACGGTCTATGGAACGCAAGGGTATAAATCAAGGCATTTTCGACTATCTGAAGGATAAACAGGTACTTCTCGAAGTGCTTAACGAGTTCGATAGCTGGGTAGAATCTAATCCATTCCTCACCTCCAAAGGACGTGTAGCGCTCTACAAAGAGAATTTCTATAATTCCATCGCTTCTACGAATCCCGCTATATGGCAAAGGATAGAGGCGGGAATGAAGGCATTTTACGAAGCCCTCGGAGAGCGCGTTCCTATGCTTCTCGATTCGCTGACTAAGAATATTAATCCCGAAGCCATCCGGGAAGCGGTCGGGGTAGCTACCTCCGCACTCGACCTTATACTCCGGTTCATAACGAATGCAGGCAACATTCTCGGCAAGGTATCTGGGTCTGTCAGAGAGACGCTTAACTATACTGGTTCATTCCTCACAAGTTGGGGTGTTGGGCTGTCAAAATGGATTCAAAGGGGATCACCCAAGGTCAGCTATCCAATAGCCGAATACGATCCTAAAGCGGACAGTATCATCTATTCAAGTCATGTCGAACGGTTCGGTCCGTCGTACAAATGGCAGAAACGATCTACGGCATCCATCGAATCCGCCTTAGCCCAAGCCCGATCGCGCGCAATGGAGAAGGCCGGCATATCTTCGGCTGACACTTCGTTGTATAAAAACCGACTGCGCCCGCTGTTCAAGAGCGAGGGTAGTATTCTTCCTTATCGTTTCGAGTTGCCGGAAAGCAGCAGCGACAATCCTCTCCGCAATGCTATGTCTGGAGCGTCTGCGGCTAACGATGCCGCTACTAATGAATTGTCTGCCGTATCGAAGGGAGCCCGCAGCTTGGTTATCAACTTCAACCGAGAGATCGTGAACATGCCCGTGAATATCGACAAGGTGAACGATGGCGCCGACCTCGCCAATCAGATCGGCAGCCAGTTGTACGATGTTATCGTGCGAGGACTTAATATTTCACTCAACAACGCAACCGGAGCTATATAATGAATACGCGGAATCATCAGACGACATTCGATCTGTCTCAACAAGCCGGGAATGCGATAGACCGGGCCGCTGGAAATTTCAAGCGGGGAATGGATACTGTACGCACCAACGCAGTAGATGCGGCGCAAGCAGCGTTGCATGCTACCAAAATGGTGTTGGCGGAAGCCGGTGTTCTGCGGGTCATGGTGCAGCGTTTCGGCACAGTCAGGGACAATGACCGTATCGCAGACCTTCCGCCTATGCACGCTGCCATATCTGCGGGTATGACATCCTATACGGCCGCCACTTCGTACAAAGAAACCGCCGAAGAGGTGGCCATGCTCGAAGGCCGGGACACTCCGGCATTCGATAATGTATTTTCCTGCGGGGATTATTGGTTGCCCTTATCGCTGCAATTCTCCGTGAATGCATCCAAAGTGCTCGATAACTGTCAGCTCGTTGACGGCCCGAACATCACACAGCGCGTAACCAGGTCTCCTAAGACTGTAAACGTGTCGTTCGCGCTCGAACGCAAGCAGGAGCGCACCCCCGGAACATCATATATCGAGGCGACATCCATTCGTTATTCCCGGTCTGAATCGGAGGAGGCGCGTGCCGTGTACAAGCTCACGAAGTTTCTCATGGACCTGTACGAGAATAGCGATGTATTCTCTGTGGAAAATCCTGTTCTGAACGACGAGATCGGCATATCATGGGCCGTAATGACCTCCTATCGCTTCGCTCCCAGTATAGGTTCTACATTCGGCTTCGTATCTTTCACGTTGCAGGAGGTGAATGTCTCTGATCCGTTGTTATATCAGTCCGACATAGAAACGTCTGGCGGCGTCCCCACAACAAAAATACAGCGGACCGAAGGTATCGGCGCTACGGTTGAATTTTAACATGGCATCCGAATCACGCATAACGGGTAACTTCTTCGTATGTAAAAACGAGGTGTTCGTCGAGGGCAAGTCCATCGGCAATTTCTCCTCTTTGGAAACGGAGAGCGACAGGAAAAATCTCACCGCCACAGCAACGGTGGAGATGCCGTTTTATTCGGTAGCCGTAGCTGCCGCTAAGGAGGTATCGTCGAGTTCCGTAGTTGTCCGAGAGGTAGGAGATTACGCCACTACGTATGTGAGAATCAATCCCGATGATTGGAATATCCGTATCGGCGCTCGTATCCGAATATACACATGGTACGAGGATAACGAGCAACTGGGGCACAAGTTCGACAAAGTGTTGGAGTTCGACGGTTTCATTCGTCATATTGAAGGAGGATTTCCTACGGTCATCAAATGCGAGGATGCGGCATTCATGCTTCGGTTCGGGACGGTTAACAAGTCCTATGGCATGCCGACTAAATTAGTATCTCTCCTGCAGGAGATGTGCGATATATCCAATGAAGCGTTTGCCAAATACCGTCGTGATAACGGTCTCACGGCCGAAATACCCAAGTTGGAGCCGGACGGTAAGACGATGGATACCGATTTCATCCTCAAACCGGCGGCATCCGTTTCTCCATACGATGTTATAGAGCGGGTAGTCATAGGCATGTACAAGTTGTATGGGGCTGTCCGCGAGACGTATGATGATGCCGGAAAATCCGTCGCATACGTCTATGCCGGGCTCGGAATATCCGACCCGGAAGCTCCTACCCGCAAGCTCAGCACAGCGGTAAATGTCGTAGGTCGATCCATCGTCCCTAACGACCATTTATTCGAGAATTTTAATGTTACGGTGCGGTGGATAGAAGGAAAAGAGCTTAAATCCTACTCTACGGGTACTGAAAACGGCATCCCATACGAAATACCGTACACTCCCGGCCGGACGGCTGAACAGATGAAGACTACGGCTAAATCCGCATTGGCAGGGCTGAAGGCCAACCGCAACAAGGGAACTATAACCACGCTCCTGTATCCTACGGTATCTCTTTTCGACTACGTGGACTACGAAGATACGATCTACACTACGCTGTCGGGGCGCTACTATGTTATCGGACGCCGCCTCACATGCGGCAAGGGACGTGGGTATTATCAGACTATCACAGTAACAAACAGCACATTCCTATACCTCGGATAATATGACACCCGCAGAGTTCTATACCAGTATGATGCAGATAGGGGACCGATTCCGTTCCATGTTTGGCGCTGCCGGTTCCACGAGCTTTATTTTCGCCAATGTTATATCCGTGGATTTCGGAGCCAATACCATAGACGTCCGCGCCGGCTCAGAAGATTCCGACCTTGTTATTTCGGACATAAGCCTGGCCGGACCTTCCGGTGTCGATGCGGCCGTCTATATTTATCCGAAAGTAGGATCGACCGTTATTATAGGACTGCCCTACAAACAGCCGGAATCGGCCTTTGTGGCGCATTTCTCCGAAATGTCGGCCGTCCGTATCATCTACGACATAGGAGCGTCTGAAACGGACGAAAAAGATGAAATAACCGTGGATAAGGATTCGGCGTTAGTGACGCGCGGGAAATATTCTTGCGTTATTAAGAAAGATTCGATACATTTGTCATGTGACGGTGGCGCTGATATACTGCTTCGTGACGGGCAGATTACCATGAATGACGGCGATCTTGGCGGGCTGCTTAAAATAACACCTCTGCTGGAGAAGATCAATGACTTCATACAGAAGTATAATACCCATACACACGCGGTAAGTGGGAATGCCACTTTACCCACGGAGCAAAATGCCACAACAATTTCCGCCTCCGACGTGGAGGACGAAAATATCACACATTGAGTATGAAAGATATAATGTTTGACTTTTCGGAAAACGATGTAGCGATCCGCAACGGTGATTTTGCCGTAACGGAGGACGCATCGCGTCAGAACGGGGGGCTTATACTGATGAAAAATCCGGTTAATATCTTTCTCGCGCAATATGGTGTAGGATTCGAGGCGTGGGCTCCTCAAACTCCCGTATCCTTCGCCCGCAAGCTCATTGCAGAGGCCCGCAAGCAGATTCTTGACGATGGGGCGATCCGCGTCGAGACATCCATAGACCAAGGCGCTACGATAGGCGACATGATAGTAAACCTCAAAACAGAATATTGACATGGCACTCTATGTCGTCAAATATGGTGAAACGCTTTTGGACGTGTGCTACAACGCGACCGGGGCTATTACTGCCATAGATCAGATCATGGATGCCAACGGATTCGATACCTACACTCCTACTCTTTATCCCAGGCAGGTGCTTACGGTCCCTGATGTGATATATAACAGCGATGCGGTTCACGCGGCCAACATCCATCCGTTCAACAATTCATGTGGAATAGAAACAGACGAGTTGCACGGCATGATAGATAGCGTCGTAGATGGCATGGGCGATATTCCCGGACCTCCGGATGATCCGAATATTGATCCCGTAGAACCGGAGCCGCAGAAGCCTACCGACAAACTATCTATCGTACTGCGATACCAAGGCAAGGCCGTTTTCTTCTCCTTGTCTGCGGAACATCCCGTAGCTTCCGCCCGGACCGTATCCATGCTCGTAACGCATACGGATGGCGGTAGTGAAACCGTGCAGGTGACGATTCCGCAGGGCTCCGACGAAAGTGCGGAAAAGCAGATTTCCACCTCCTCTACTGCTCCGGGGGATTATCCTACGCAGGTGGCATTCTCCAAGATAGAGCCGTCCTTCGACGACGAGTACCAATACCTCATGGGGAATTCCGTGGCCGTAGCGCCATTCAAGAAGATAAACTACCTTTCTATCCATTACCGTCTTCCCGAACCCAAAGACTATATCACGATATACACTTTGGCCGATTTTGCCGTCACTTCGGATGTGAAATGTACCTTGGCTATATACGACACCGAACAAATTACCTTAGACAAACAAGTTACCGTAACCATCAAAAAAGGATTCCAGTCGTCGTCCGAGGTGAAAATTTCATATGCCGGAGAAAACCGTATCCAATTCGTCATTAACGGTGTCGAACCTTTAAAGGACGATACATACGAGTATCAAGCAGGCCAACCCATAGAAATCATACCATAATATGGCTACGATAGACACCATAAGACAATCCGTTCAGAAAGTCGCCCCCGAGCTCGACAACACGAGCGTCTCGGCGCTGTGGAACCGTATATGCTCCGTATTCGCGGCGGTCATAGACACCGTGACGCTGAACATGTCGAACTCCGAAGAAGTAGTGCGCAATACGGCTCTCAACCTCCGGGTCGCCGGGGAACAGTACTATGTAGACAAGGCTCTGGCCTACCAAGACGGCGATTCGCTCGTCATCGTCGATCCCTCCACGTACCGCTACGGATACGCCACCGTGGACGAATCCAAACAGATCGTAAAGCAGGTGACCGTTACGGCCGTACCTTCCGCCGCTACGATCAAGGTCAATGCCGCGAAGCAGGATTCCGACGGATACAACGTAGCACTCTCCGAGACGGAGGCCGCATCCTTGCAAAACTACCTTCAACGGCTGGCTCCCCTCGGAATATCGGTAGAGGTGTCCGTCATAGACGCGGTGTCGGAGGTGACGGCCCAGCGTCTGTTCGTCAGATACTACAAGTCCTATTCGCTGACCGTCATTCAGCAGGCCGTGAAGTCGGCCATGATCTCCACGCAGGGGATGCTCGTGGGTGGCGACCCGATCTATGTGAACGATCTCGAAAGCGCCCTGAAGAATATCGACGGAGTGCGCGACGCATGGTTCCTCAACCTCACATACGACGATGGGCAGCAGCCTGCCGATGGCGTCATCACGCCTAAAAGCGGGTTCTTCAACTTCTCGGAAGCCCTTACGGAGCTTTCCATAGTTCAGTTCGATGCGATATGATCCGTATCCTCGACATACCATTCTATCTGTTTCATGTGCTGCGTCCTCAGTATGCGCTGAACTACCGCACTATGGGGCTCAACGTGATATACCGCTACCTGCTGGCGTGTCTGTCGCCCCTCATTCCGTGGGAAACGCACTACGAAAAATGGTGTCGCAAGTACTATGCGCTGGCCGGAAACGACGGGTCGTCCGTATCTGTCGCGGCATATCTCAATGCCTATTACGGGACATACAGGTCCATAATATTCGGCGAAGTGCAACAAACGAGTGTAGGCATGTACACCTACGGCGACGGCGACCCGGTAGATATGTACACCTACGGCGACGGCGACCCGGTAGATATGTACACCTACGGCGCAGGTCCATCCGCCAAGCTGGAGCCGAGCGTGATATATATTCCGCAGGCCCTCAAGGACGACAAGGCCATGTATGAAAACTTCATCGCAGACCTCAACGCATTGCTCATATTCGGCGTCGAGGCGACAATAAAAACATATTGATATGCCTAAAATCTATCAATTCAACTCTACGGACGGCCGCAACCAGATTTACGTAGATGATCTCAAGAGAATATCGGATGCCACGGCCGACGCATTCCGGTCTCTGCCGTGGACGACGCCTTTCGCCATAGCCAATGCCAAAATAGGCGGTAGCGGCCTTGAGATCACGCCGTCCACTTTCGTCGTCGTGAACGGCATCGTGTTCGGCTGCGACATTACGGCTACCGTATCTCCGAGCCAGTACCTGTATGCCGTATGCGAATACGACACCACGCAGCCGCGTAACAAGGCCGAAGGCGGGACGTACCAGCAGGCCGTGGTGCGCTATCTGAAGGTTTCGAGCTCCAAACTTTCAGACACCGATCCTTCCAATGCCCCTGTGTTCCCCGGCATCGGAGAGTACCTCGTATATGGGTCTGGAGCATCTACCGAAGTGTCTTTTAAATCCGATGGAACCACTATCCCCTTCGACCTGTCGCTCGTCATCCCGTCGGGCGGTATTTCCAGCGAGTATATCGGCCCGCTGGCCGTGCAGACGGAGGACATCGCCAATGGCGCTGTAACGAATCCAAAGATAGGAACCGGGGCCGTAAATACAGATAAGATCGCAGGAGGTGCTGTCACCACGCAGAAAATCGCCGCGCGTGCCGTGACGAGGCAGGAGATAGATGCAGACCTCGACATGCAGACCAAATTTTCAAGCGGATTTATTATTAAAGGGGGAAGCCTTACTGCACCGTGTGTAATGATGTTCGCCACTTTGGAACAAAGTACATACGAGTTATACGTCACCGAAACATATCTCATGGACGACTACCTGCTGCCTATAACCCTGTTGATATGGAACTCTTACAATGTCTCTAAAACGTTGGTCATAAAACGTCACAATTCATCAGGATCAACCGTAATGAAGGTAATCTTGGAACAAAATTCCCGATACAGAATAGACATATGGGCGTCCAAGAATCATATTGCCACATGTTTCAATAAAGTAGAAACCAATTCTTACAATTGACAAAGGGCCTCGTATGAGGCCCTTTTCAGTTGTTAAATAATACTTAACAACTGCTATTCCTTCCCGAGCTTCTGCCACTCTATGTGCAGCCACCACCCGGCGAAGCCTCCTACCACGAGCCCTACGGCTCCCGATACGGTCCACATGGCTGGGATGAAGTGGATAACGAGCCCGAGCACTACCAATGCGGCGAGAACTACCGCCGCCAAAACTCCTCTTTTCATAGCTATTCGTATTATGCCGCAGGCTTGCGCCATTGCTCGCACCATCGGCGGGTTTTCAGATAGTCTGGGTATCCTTGATTGTCGTATGCCTCCTTTTCGAATGATATGTTCCGATAGGCATTGCCTTTCATGAACAGCCGCACGAACCATTCTAACACATATATCAAGTAGAAAAAGATATACAGCAGGTCTTTCATCTGCGCGGTGTGTATGGCTTCGTGACGTATGGTAGAATTCTTTAACGGCTTCGCGCTCTTGCGGGCGAAGATGATCCCGAACAGATTCATAGCCGAGAATCCGGGGAACGGGATAATGTTGTTGTAGATAATCTTCATGGCTATATCATTTACTCCATAATACGATTCCGGCAGATACCCCCACAAAGGGCTGTAACCCGTGTTGACAATATCCGGCTCCTACTCCCGCCGTTACGGCGAACCTCGGTTTTCTGTGTACGGTCTTCGTAACAGTCCTGTTGTATGTCTCGATAAAGTCCAGTCGGGGCGACAATGGCCCTACCACCGGACCTACTACACGTGCGTAGTAGGTTGAATCCCGATACTCTACTGTACGTTCCGCAACCTCTATCTTAACGCTGTCCGCCCCGGCTCCTATCGTAATGGTTCTAACCACGGTATCTGCCGGAGCGAACAGCAACTTCGGGACTGTTACGGCCACCAACCTGTCGGATATTCCGACAAGTTGTGGTTTCTCGTAGTATATGGTATCTACCCGCACGCGCTCCTCCACGACGGCCTGTCTCCGTCCTGTCCGAATACCTAATACGTAAGCAACCAATCCGACCGCCAAGAGGAGCGCTATGCAGGTAGAAGTTTTCATGTCATCGGGAAATATTTGCCACCTTTCATGGTGAGAAACTGTCGGCGTTGCTTCCCTTCTCCGTTGCGGATGCCTATGTGTATCCATCTCGGAATGTTGGCGCCGTTCTCATCTTCCGAGATCATTTGGTCGAAGTCATGCTTCGACAGGAACATTTTGCAGAACGATTTGAAATACTCCAGCTTCCCGTTCACAGGCACGAGGTCTGCGGCATAACCGTGTGAGTGTGCCGAAGTATTTGATCCGCCTACGGCCTTATTAAGGGCCGGGCTCCTGTATCCGCTGGTAACGTTTATTCCCGGCGATCCCAAGTTGCACTTCCCGCAAAATGATTCCCACTCCTCTCTCAGAGGGTCGAGAAGATCGTCCACTAACTCTTTGATATGCGCCTCATGTCCGGCATCCGGGGCGTTGTCTATCCCTTTCGCCTCAGCCGTAGCAGATCGGATCATTTCGTCCATCGTAAAGTATTTCATATCTCAATGTCTATAAGGTTGCGCTTCAAAATGCGGGTGAGTTTGTCCCAAAACATATCCGTGCCGAATCTCATAACCGGGTTGCCGTTTGTCATAGGAGTACACGAAATTACCACCCATCCCATAGCCGCGGCCTCGGCATATTTTTCATACTCCTTTACTATGGCCGTAGGATTGATATGCCTGCCTCCGGCATAGTTCCCTCCGTTTATCTCTATGGCTACTTTGGCAGCTTCACAGGCGTAATCGAAACGCCACCGGCGCTTGTTATGGAATCGGTATTCCTGTTCCCATTTGAGACCGGTGGCCTTTTCGAGTATCTGCCTTACCAAATCCATTATTTCATGGATTGTCTGCAAAACATGAAGTAATGATACAGATCGTCCGCAATGGCCGAAATACTGTTCGAAGCTGCGGCGTCCCAGGCTCCCGCCTTATCGTAATGGTTAATGTACTCGATGATATGAAACAGTTCATTGGCTGTTTCCTGCACATATCTATCCCACGACCCTATCGTCTCCATCTCCAACATATCGGATAACCCTACATATCCGGCCATTGTGTGTACGGGGATACCACCGCGTTGTACGATGATCTCTGCGACGGTATCCACAGCCTTTTGGAGCCGTTCATACACCTCATCCAAGAAAGGATGCCACCCTTCAAAATGGGGGCCTGTAAGGGTCCAATGCCGGGCCTTCACGTTCTGTGTGCATACTGCCAAGTCGGCGAGCAATACATCCAATACTTTAAACTCATCCATAGCTTTACAAATATAGTTAAAAAAAACCGAAATCGGTACTGTCGGCCTTTTCTATCTTGTACTGCATTCCATCGGTCCCTCTTGCATGTATCGTGCCGGAATTGTCTCGTCTCAAAGTCTGACGCACTACACCCCGGCTATCACGTACTGTAACCGAACCGTCTGTGCGCTTTTCCAGCTTCATCACCACCTTCCCGGAAAAATCCTTCACATACGTTTCCCTTAATTTAAGACCATCTTTCATATAAATAATTATTTATCAGGTAATATTATCCCTAAAAACGGGTTCGCCGTATATCTCTGCCACATAGGCATAGATTTTACGGGTAACTATTTGACATATTAAGTTGCTCATTTGACCAATTCAAATTCATATACCATGGTCCACGGATTCGAGGCCCACGTACCTTTTCTGCAAACCTTGTCGATAAGCTCGGCGAAGGCGGCACGGGGTGTGTCGAACCATAAGCCGGTTCCCCGGTCATCTATATATCCATACTTGCCGATGCCTACGGATTCACTGAAAGAAGGCCGAATACCCTCCTTTAAGCAATCCTCGTCCGAAATATCCTGTAACCGTTCGCAGCGAATGTCCGTAATACGGATGCGATGTTTGCAGGCTTCGGCCCGAACGAACAGCTTATTGTTCCACCCCGCCGACTGTTTCAGCGTGCCTCGAACATGCTGTACGTCTTTAGGGTCTCTGTCCAAAGCAAAGTCGGAATAACCGAGGTCTTTATATCTCTGTGCCACGGCCACCACTTCATGCATGACGTATGTCGGCCATATTACTTCCCATATCCCACCTCTCAAATCATCATAACCGTACAGCGCTTTTTCACGTGTGCCATAGGGCTGAAACCACCGTAGTTCGTAGTATTCTTCTTGATTGCGAACTATCCGCCGCGTCATGGTCTTTCGCCCCTCGATGACCGCCTGCGTCAGCCCGTAGCGGTCGTTGAACATTATCTTTTTCATTCCTCGTTCAGTTTTTGGATAAA
>ERZ827101.1674-NODE-1674-length-24039-cov-14.460223_pt1 | contig 24039 bp, 24 predicted proteins | sample MGYA00519869_ERZ827101 | MGnify/ENA primary metagenome ERZ827101 (study PRJEB31778, sample SAMEA3449256) | human gut metagenome | biome: human gut; feature: human-associated habitat; material: faeces | place: United Kingdom | collected 2010/2012 ...
TGAACGGCTATAACATCGTGCTGGATACCTGCAGCGGCTCGGTGCATGTGGTGGATGAGGTGGCGTATGATGTCATTGCCATGTACCCCGACCACACCGCCGACGAGATCGTTTCCGCCATGATGGCAAAGTACGGCGACCGTGAGGACGTGACCGAGGCCGACCTGCGCCAGTGCATCGATGACGTGGCAAGCCTGAAGGAATCCGGCAAGCTGTGGAGCCCCGATACCTATGAGAACCTTGCGTTCGATTTCAAGAACCGCAACACCGTGGTCAAGGCCCTCTGCCTGCATGTGGCCCACACCTGTAACCTGAACTGCTCCTACTGCTTCGCCTCGCAGGGCCGCTATCAGGGCGAGCGTGCCCTGATGAGCTTTGAGGTGGGCAAGCGGGCAATGGATTTCCTCATCGAGAATTCCGGCAGCCGCCGCAACCTCGAGGTGGACTTCTTCGGCGGCGAGCCTCTGATGAACTTTGATATGGTCAAGAAGCTGGTGGCCTACTGCCGTGAGCAGGAGAAGATCCACAATAAGAACTTCCGCTTCACCATGACCACCAACGGCATGCTCATTGACGATGATGTCATCGATTTCTGCAACAAGGAGTGCCACAACGTGGTCCTGAGCCTGGACGGCCGCAAGGAAGTCCACGACCGCTTCCGCAAGGACTACGCCGGCCATGGCAGCTACGATACCATTGTGCCCAAGTTCCAGGAGTTTGTAAAGAAGCGCGGCGATAAGGGCTACTACATGCGCGGTACCTTTACCCACTACAACACCGACTTCACCAACGATATCTTCCACATGGCAGATCTGGGCTTTACCGAGCTGAGCATGGAGCCCGTGGTCTGCGACCCCAGTGACCCCAGCGCTCTGACCGAGGCAGATCTGCCCATCCTGAAGGAGCAGTATGAGATCCTGGCCAAGGAGATGATCAAGCGGAACCGTGAGGGCCGCGGCTTCACTTTCTATCACTACATGATCGACCTGACCGGCGGCCCCTGCATCTACAAGCGCATTTCGGGCTGCGGCTCCGGCACCGAGTACATGGCTGTGACCCCCTGGGGCGATCTGTATCCCTGCCACCAGTTCGTGGGCGATCCCAAGTACCTGATGGGCGATATCTGGAAGGGTGTCACCAACACGGCAGTCCGGGACGAGTTCAAGCACTGCAACGCCTACGCCCGCAAGGAGTGCCAGGACTGCTGGGCAAAGCTCTACTGCTCCGGCGGCTGTGCAGCCAACTCCTACCACGCAACCGGCAGCATTACCGGCGTGTACGAGTACGGCTGTGAGCTGTTCCGCAAGCGGATGGAGTGCGCCATTATGATCCAGGTGGCACAGAATCAGGAGCTGGCTGCACAGGGCATCGAGGTGCCCATCCAGCTGGGCTCTACCTGCAATGCCTGCGCCGACGGCGAGGCCTGCGAATAAATGACCACCCCCATCGTCGATTTTGTGCGGCGGTACGCCCAGTCCGGCACTGCCCGGCTCCACATGCCGGGGCATAAGGGGCAGAGCCTGCTGGGCTGTGAGCCGTGGGATATCACCGAGATCCGGGGGGCCGATGAGCTCTACGAGGCCGAGGGCATCATCGCGCAGAGCGAGGCCAACGCCACCCGGCTGTTCGGCACGGCCCACACCTATTACAGCACCGAGGGTTCTTCCCAGTGCATCCGGGCCATGCTCTGCCTTGCTTTGCAGGGTGCGCCCCGCACCGGCAAGCGTCCGGTGCTGCTGGCGGCCCGCAATGCCCACAAAGCCCTGCTCTATGCAGCGGCTCTGCTGGACTTCGACATCCGGTGGCTCTGGCCCGCGCCGGAGGATACCGGCGCACTGTGCAGCTGCCCGGTAACGGTGCAGGCCCTTTCCACCGCCCTTGAGGAGCTGGCCGGACAGGGGAGAACACCCTTTGGCGTTTACCTGACCAGCCCGGATTATCTGGGCGGGATGCAGGATATCGCGGCCCTCTCTGCCGTCTGCGATGCTCACGGCGTGCCCCTGCTGGTGGATAACGCCCACGGGGCCTACCTGCGCTTTCTGCCCGGCGGGAGCCGCCACCCCATCGACCTGGGCGCGGCGGCCTGCTGTGACTCCGGCCACAAGACCCTGCCGGTGCTCACCGGGGGAGCCTACCTGCATCTGGGCCCCAAGGCCCCCGTGCAGGAGGAAAGTATCGTGCGCAACGCGCTGGCGCTGTTCGGCTCCACCAGCCCGTCTTATCTGATCCTGCAGTCTCTCGATGCCTGCAACCGGCTGCTTTCCGCCGATTACCCGGCACGTCTGCAGGAGTGCTGTGACCGGCTGGCCGCTCTGCGTGTCCGCCTGAACGCACTGGCTGCCGGGCAGGGCACGGCCCTGCCGCTGGCACTGGACGGTCCCGCCCGGGAACCCATGAAGCTGACGCTGGACGCAGCGGCGCTGGGCCTGACCGGGCAGGCACTGGCCGACCATCTGCGGCAAAACGGAATGGAGTGCGAATATGCCGACCCCCGCTACCTTGTGCTGATGTTTACCCCGGAAAACCCGGCGGAGGACATGGCCCGGCTGGAAGCGGCTCTGGCAGAACTCTGTGCGCGGGGCATCCCCCCGGCAGAATCCCCTGCCGAGCACCGGGAGGCGTTTTGTGCGCTGGCCCGGCAGGCGGAGCCGCGCCTGACTGTGCGGCAGGCCGTGTTTGCCCCGCAGGAGACCATCCCGGCAGGGTCTGCGCTGGGCAGGGTCTGCGCTCTGCCCACTGTGTCCTGCCCGCCCGCCATCCCCATTGTGGTCAGCGGCGAGGTGATCGGCCCGGCGGCGCTGGAGCTTTTCACAGCCTACGGTGTGGAGACGGTCTCGGTGGTGAAACCGGAAAAATTTTGAAAAAATCAGGGCGGATCTGCAAGATTCTGCGGCTCTGAAACGTATTAAGGATAGAACAGAGAACATAACCCCTATTCTATGCGGTAATCTGAGGTGTTCCAATGAAAATTCTTCTTGCATCAGATACATGGTCCCCAATGGTCAACGGTGTGGTGCGCTCGGTGGAGCTGCTGTACCACCAGCTGCTGGCACTGGGCCATGACGTGCGGGTGGTGACCCTTGCCCAGAATGGCCATTCCCATGAGGAAAACGGCATCCTGTATGTGGGCAGCATCAGCGCGGAGCGGGTCTACCCGGGCGTGCGGATCAGTGCGGCGGGCGCTCTGCCCATCTCCCACTGGCTGGACGAGCTGGAAGCCTGGGGCCCGGAGGTCATCCATACGCAAGGCGAGTTTTCTACCTTTATGCTGGCACAGCGGGTGGCCCGCCGGTGCCACTGCCCGGTGGTACATACCTACCATACTGTCTACGAGGATTATACCCAGTACCTTTTCTTCAGTGAGCGTCTGGGCCGGATGACCGCCGAAAAGGCCACCCGCATCCTCTCGGGCTATTGCTCCCTCATGCTGGCCCCCACCGAAAAGGTGCGCGCCATGCTCAACCGCTACGGGGTCAGCTGCCCGGTGGTCACAGTGCCCACCGGCATTGACCTGACCGCCTTTGGCCCGGCGCAGGACAACGGCGAGGAAAAGGCCCGGATGCGGGCAGAGCTGGGCATCCCGGAAGGGGATACCGTCCTGCTCTCGCTGGGCCGTCTGGCTGCCGAGAAGAACCACGCCCAGCTGGTGCGTCTGCTGGCCGCGCAGCCGGAGGAGAACCGCCCGTGGCTGGTGTTTGTGGGCGACGGCCCCGCCCGGCCTGACCTGGAAGCACTGACAAAAGAGCTGAAGCTGACCGACCGCGTCCGCTTTGTGGGCATGGTCAAGCCCGATGAAGTACCCCGGTGGTACCGCGTGGGCGATATCTTCGTCAGCGCCTCCCAGAGCGAGACCCAGGGTCTGACCTACTTCGAGGGCATGGCCTGCGGCCTGCCAGTGCTCTGCCGTGCAGACCCCTGCCTGGATGGTGTGGTGGAAAACGGCTTCAACGGCTGGCAGTGGAAGGACGAAGCCGAGTTTGCATCGGCACTGAACACCATCATCTCGGACCCCACCCTGCGCGGGCAGCTGCACCAGAACGCTCTGGCCACCGCCGCCCGCTACTCGGCAGAGCATTTCGCCCAGCAGGTGCTGGATGCTTACCAGCAGGCCATTGCGCTGAAGCAGTACGAGTCTGAACACAAAAGCATCCTCAGCTGGGTGTGATCCCAGTCCCCAAGGAATCCAGAAAAAGCAGCAGCGCCCTGTCTCCCGCAATGGGAAACAGGGCGCTGCTTTTTGCGCATCCGTTATTCGATGCCGGTCACCTTGTAATCCTGATCCTCAACAGCCTTCTTCAGGTCTGCGTCGGAAACTTCGGCGTTCAGGGTGACGATGGCGGTACCGGCCTCGTGGCTGACCACGGCCGCGTCCACGGCGGGCAGGGCTTCCAGCGCCTTTTTCACGCGGGCCTCGCAGTGGCAGCACATCATACCTTCAACATGCAGGGTCTTTTTCATGGCATTGTCCTCCTTGACAACGGGAGCCGAAACGGGTTCGGCAGTATTTTCAGCCGCTGCAGGCTGCACGGGGGCAGCGGGCAGGGCGGCAGACTTGGGTTTGCGGTCGTGTTTGGTGCTGTGCAGGTCGAACAGGTTCAGCCGCAGGGCATTGCTCACGACACAGAAGCTGGAAAGGCTCATGGCCGCAGCCCCGAACATGGGGTTCAGGGTCAGGCCGAAGGGGATGAACACACCGGCGGCCAGCGGGATGCCGATGATGTTGTAGATGAACGCCCAGAACAGGTTTTCGTGGATGTTGCGCAGGGTGGCGCGGCTCAGCCGGATGGCGGCGGGCACATCGGAGAGCCGGGAGTTCATCAGGACCACATCGGCTGCGTCAATGGCAACATCAGTGCCGGCACCGATGGCGATGCCGGTGTCCGCGCGGGTCAGGGCGGGGGCATCGTTGATGCCGTCGCCCACCATGGCCACCTTGCCGCTCTCCTGCAGCCTGCGGATCACGGCCTCCTTGCCGTCGGGCAGAACGCCTGCAATGACCTCGTCCACGCCCGCCTGCCGGCCAATGGCATCGGCGGTGCGCTGGTTGTCACCGGTCAGCATGACCACCCGGATGCCCATGTTCTGCAGCTCCCGGATGGCACGGGGGCTGTCCTCCTTGAGGGTGTCCGCCACGGCGATCACGCCCATCAGGCGGCCTGCACCGCCAAAGAAGAGGGGCGTTTTGCCCTCAGCGGCCAGCCGGGCGGCTTCGGCCTGGAGTTCGGCGGGTACGGATGCCTTGGTGGCGATGAACTCCGCATTGCCGCCGTAGATCTCCATGCCGTCCAGCCGGGCGGAAAGGCCATTGCCGGGCAGGGCGGCAAAATCGGTCACATCGGGGCAGGCGGTGGTCTCGGTCTCGGCATAGGCCAGCACCGCCTTGGCCAGCGGGTGCTCACTCTTCTGCTCCAGCGAGGCCGCCAGCGTCAGCAGCTCGCTCTCGGAAACGCCCTCCGCGGGCAGGATGTCAGTGACCCGGGGCTCGCCGCTGGTGATGGTGCCGGTCTTGTCCAGCGCCACGATCTGGGTACGGCCTGCAGCTTCCAGCGAGGCGGCAGTTTTGAACAGGATGCCATTCCTGGCCCCCAGACCGTTGCCCACCATGATGGCCACAGGCGTTGCCAGACCAAGCGCGCAGGGGCAGCTGATGACCAGCACCGAGATGCCCCGGGCCAGCGCGTAGCCGAACTCCCGGCCCAGCAGCAGCCAGACAAGGGTGGTCAGCACCGAAATGGAGATGACTGCAGGCACAAAAAAGCCGGAAACGGTATCGGCGATCTTGGCAATGGGGGCCTTGGTGGCGGCGGCATCGCTGACCATCCGGATGATCTGGGCCAGCGTGGTATCCTCGCCCACACGGGTGGCTTCACACTTCAGGAAACCGGACTGGTTGGTGGTGGCGGCACTGACCTTGTCTCCCGCAGCCTTGTCCACCGGGATGCTCTCGCCGGTCAGGGCACTCTCATTCACGGCGCTGGAACCTTCCAGCACAAGGCCGTCCACCGGGATGTTCTCACCGGGGCGCACCACAAAGAGGTCGCCCTTTTTCACCTGTGCAATGGGCACGGTCACTTCGGCCCCCTCCCGCAGCAGGGTGGCGGTCTGGGGAGCTAGCTTCATCAGGCTCTTGAGCGCGTCGGTGGTCTTGCCCTTGGAGCGGGCCTCCAGCATCTTGCCCACGGTGATCAGGGTCAGGATCATGGCGGCAGATTCAAAGTAGAGCTCCATCATGTAGTGCATGACGAGCGCATCGTTGCCGTCTACCTGAGCGCGGGTCATGGCGAACAGGGCGTAGGTGCTCCAGAGAAAGCTGGCCGAAGAACCCAGCGCCACCAGTGTATCCATGTTGGGGGCACGGTGGAGCAGGCCCTTGAAGCCGCTGATGAAGAACTTCTGGTTGATGACCATCACGATGCCCGCCAGCAGCAGCTGGACCAGACCCATGGCAACGTGGTTGCCGTCGAACCAGTGGGGGAGCGGCCAGCCCCACATCATGTGGCCCATCGAGAAATACATCAGCACCGCCAGAAAGACCAGTGATGCGATGAGCCGTTTTTTCAGCCTGGGTGTTTCATGGTCAGCCAGTGCATCCAGCTCGGCGCTGGGGGTCTCGGCGGCAGCAGCCTTGGGGCTTGCGCCGTAGCCCGCCTCCTGCACTGCCTTGACGATGGCCGAGGCGCTGGCGGTGCCCTCCACTCCCATGGAGTTGGTCAGCAGGCTCACCGAGCAGCCGGTCACGCCGGGCACAGCTTTTACGGCCTTTTCCACCCGGGCAGAGCAGGCCGCGCAGCTCATGCCCGTAACAGTATACTGTTCCATTGTTTCCCTCCGATCAAAAACGCTGCGTGAATGGAATCAAACGAGCTTGTTCAGGATCCACAAAAACTCCTGCAGCTTCTCCTCACCGCCGTTTTTCAGGTCCTCAGCCACGCAGGTGCTCAGGTGCTGGTCGATCAGCTCCCGGGTAAAACCGTTCAGGGCGCTTCTGGCGGCGGCGGCCTGCACCAGAATATCCGTGCAGTACACGTCCTTTTCCACCATGCTCCGGATGCCCCGGATCTGGCCCTCGATGCGGTTCAGCCGGGTGATGAGGTGCTTGTACTCCTCCTCGGTGCGCTGCTTGTGGCGGCAGCCGCAGCCGGTGCTTCCCTCAGCCGGGGCACAGCAGGGTGCTTCTTCCGGGGCGGGGGAGCAGTGGGGGCAGCTTCCCTCCGGGATCTTGTTCACATCGTTCATGTCTATTCTCCTTTTGTTACCCCTTGGGGGTATCTTACTCCATAGCTGCATTATAGCACGGCGGTCCTGTTTATGCAAGTAGGGCCGGGGGGTATTGTTGTGAATTTTTTATGAACACAGAAGATAAAACAAAAGGCTCTGCGCCCCAAACGGGGAACAGAGCCATTGAAGCATCCAAAACGATCAGTAGGCGAATCTGCGCATAAAGGCAAGGTCGCTTGTGGCGCGGGCGGGCACAGCTTCCTCCCGCAGCACGGGCAGGGAAGCCTGCGGCATCTGCCGCAGCATCTCAAAGCCGCCGGCGTAGTCCACACAGGAATCCTCCAGACTGGTGGAATAGAGCGTTCCATCCGGCTGGAAGTTCTGGCCCTTGAAATGGACCGCCGTGATCTTGTCGCCATACCAGTTGCCCACCTTATCCCAGATGCGGCGCTGTGCATCCACAGACGCGGCCTCCGGGCCCACATAGTTGGCAAAATCGCAGATGACGCGCAGGTTGGGGCTTGCCATAGTGTCCAGCACCATCCGCACTGCCTCGGGGGTATTCATGGCGTGGTAGTAGACGCACTCCACGGCAAAGAGCACTCCCTGCTCCTCGCAGGCGGGCAGGATCTCGCCCAGACTGCGCAGGAGCGCTTCCTGCGCCTCCTTCCGGGTCACACCGGGCTGCTTGGCCATGTTGGTGGTCTCGCTGCCCATGCAGCCTGCCCCCAGCGCCTTGGCAACAGGGATCTGGCTCAGCACCTTTGCCACCTCGGTACGGCGCTTGTCCTCGTCGGCATAGCTCAGCTCCACATAGGTGCCGTCCACGGCAATGCCCACGCCGGACGCTGCCGCAGCTGCTCTTGCCCGCTCCACCAGCGCAGGAGTCACATCGGCATAGCTCTTTACGCCCGCCACCGCCTTGGGAAAGGCCAGCTGGGTGCAGGCAAAGCCTGCCTGCCCGATGGAGGAAAAGAGGGTCTCGGGGTCATGGCGGCCAAAATCGTGGCCGCGCGCACCAAGAATGAATTCAGGCATCCTGCACCTCCATCAGCCGAACACACGGGCGGCAAAGAGATTCAGCTCCTTGCCCCACCAGTACCAGTCGTGGGAGACATCGCTGCCCCACACTTCCAGATGCACGGGCAGGCCGCAGTCGGTCAGTGCATCGGCCATGGCCTGGGTGTCCACCAGCGCGTCGCCCTCGTAGCTGCCCTGACCGGCACAGAGGAGAAGGGCATTCTCCTCAGCCTTTGCCAGCAGCTTCTTGTCCACAAGGCCGTCCTCTGCCAGATAGGCCAGGGGGGCATTGCGCAGGACCAGGTCGTCTGCTGCATTGCCCAGGAAACGGCGCACATCGTACAGGCCGGAAAGGCCGATGGCACCTGCAAACACCTCGGGGCGGCGCAGGCGGCAGTTCACTGCCTGATACGCACCGGTGTCCACGCCCACCGCCCAGAGCAGGGTGTCCTTTTTGGCACCGTTCAGGGTCAGGATGCGGGGAGCCAGCTCGCTTGTCAGGTAATTGAAATACTTTTCCTGCATCTCGGCCCGGCGGCGGGGAACCGTGTCCCCGGCCAGCAGGCTCTCGGCATCGATGCTGTCGGCGCAGAACAGCTGCACCTTGCCCTCATTCAGCAGCGGAGCAATGGCATCGGGCATCCCGTTGTTTTCCCAGTCGTAAAAGCGGCCGCCCCGCGCGGGCAGAGCCAGCACCGGCGTACCGGCATGGCCGTAGACCTTGAACTCCATGTCGCGGCCCAGCATCCGGCTCCATTCCTTATAATACGTCCCTTGGATCATGGCAGCATCCTCCTGTTGTCACACAAATTGATTGCGCTGGGGGTCATAGGCATACCCCACAGCGGAAAGCCTGGCACACAGCGCGGCCTTGTCCTCATCCAGATCCTCGCACAGCGCGTCCAGAGTGGGGTAGAAGTCCCGCAGCTTCAGGTTGATCATGCTCAGCAGCATGATCGGGTCATTTGGCAGAGCCATCGTCGATCCCTCCAGAAGATAACAAAAAAGCCGGCCACTCGACAAAGTGACCGGCAGATGCAGCTACTTAGACAGCGCGGGTAACCTTGCCAGCGCGCAGGCAACGAGAGCATGCGTAGATATACTTGGGAGAGCCTTCCACGACCGCCTTGACACGACGGACATTCGGCTTCCAGGTACGGTTGGAACGGCGATGAGAGTGGGAAACCTTGATACCAAAGGTAACACCCTTGCCGCAGCATTCACACTTAGCCATGGTACTTGCACCTCCTACAGTGAAGTATGGAATTCAAAATAATCAGCTTGACTATTTTACCAGAGATGCGGAGAAAAAGCAAGAGCAAATTTAATTTTTCCGCAACTTTTTTCTTGCAGGGCCAAACCCTTGCCCCAAAAGCGAAAAAATAGTACAATAGGATAAAATCCAACCGAGGGAGAAACGAATGACCGCACAAGGAATGTATTATCTCATCCGGGCACTGGTGACCCTGATCGCCATCCCGTTCCATGAGGCGGGCCACGCGCTGGCCGCCTGGCTGCTGGGCGACCCCACCGCAAAGCGGGAGGGCCGCATCAGCCTGAACCCGTTCCGCCACTTTGACCTCGTGGGCACCCTCTGCATGATCTTTGCCGGGGTGGGCTGGGCAAAGCCTGTTTCCACCGACCCCCGCAATTTCAAAAACCCCAAGTGGGGCATGGCCCTCACCGCGCTGGCAGGCCCGGCAGCCAATCTGCTGCTGGCCTACCTCGGCATGGTGGCGTGGAAGATCCTGTATTATTGGGCCCCTACCACCATGATCACGATTTTCGCAGCCCGCTTCCTCCAATACTTAGTGATGATGGATGTGGGTCTTGCGGTGTTCAACCTCATCCCCATCCCGCCGCTGGACGGCAGCCGCATCCTGCTGGTGGTGCTTCCCCAGCGCATCTACTTTCAGATCATGCGGTACGAGCGCGTCATCTTCATCATCCTGCTGGCGGCTGTCTGGGCCGGTGTGCTGGATGGCGTGCTGGGCACCTTCAATGATGTGGTCTGGGATCTGCTGGATCTCGGCACCGGCTACATCGACCAGATCGCCTATTCTGCGTATTATGCAGCCATCGGGACGGTGATCTGAGTGGCAGAAGAACTGACCTTCCGTCTGGAGGATTTTGAGGGCCCGCTGGAGCTGCTGCTTACGCTGGTGCAGAAGCACAAGATGGACCTGCACAACATCCCCATTCTGGAGCTCATCGACCAGTACACCCGCGCGGTGGAATCGGCCGAGAGCACCGACCCTGAAATTTCCAGCGCCTTTATCGAGATGGCCGCCCACCTGGTGGAGATGAAGAGCTATTTGCTGCTGCCCCGCAGTGAAGAGGGCGAGCGGATGAAGCAGGAGCTCACCGGCCAGCTCATTGAATATGACCAGTGCCGCCGGATGGCCGCCCGTCTGCGGGAGCGGGAAGAGGAATATACCGTGTTCGTGCGCACCCCGGCTCAGCTGGAATGGGACAACACCTATGATCTCTTCCATTCGCCGCAGGTGCTGGCAGACTGCTGGCGGGCCCTGATGGGGCGCACCACCGTCCGCAAAATGCCCACCCAGCAGCAGTTCGAGCCGCTGGTGTCGGCTCCGCAGGTCTCGGTGAGCAGCAGGGTGGTCTACATCCTGCGCCAGCTCATTGCAGGCGGTGCAAAAAAGATGGACCAGCTGTTTTCCCGCCGCCAGACCCGGGGGGCCAACGTGGCCACCTTTCTGGCGCTGCTGGAGTTGGTGCGCGGCGGCCGTGTGACGCTTGGCCCGGAGGGCGAACTGAAGATGCGCCGGGGCCGCATCGACCGCACAAAGGAGGAGCAATGAATCAGAAACAAATTCGTGCCGCAGTGGAGGCAATGCTCTTTGCCTACGCGGAGCCCATCGGGGCCGACAAGCTGGCCCAGGCGCTGCAGCTGCCCACCGCCAGCGTGGAATCTGCGCTGGAAGCACTGCACGAGCGCTGCCAGAAAGAGGACAGCGGCCTGTGCCTGCTCCACCTGAACACCCATTGGCAGCTGGCCACCAAGACGGAATTTGCGGAGTGCGTCCGCCGTGTGCTGGACACCCGCCGCTCCATCCCGCTGGGCCCGGCGGCCATGGAGACCCTGACCGTCATCGCCTACAACCAGCCTGTCTCCCGCGCCTTCATCGAGCAGGTGCGCGGCGTGGATTCCTCCTCCAGTGTGTCGGGCCTGCTGGAAAAGGGGCTCATTGAAGAGGCAGGCCGTCTCGATCTGCCCGGCAGGCCGGTGGCTTTCCGCACCACGGACGTGTTCCTGCGGTGCTTCGGCCTGTCCAGTCTGGAAGATCTGCCCCCGGTGCGGGGCACGGAAAGTGAGGCGGCCCAATGAGCGTCCTGTGGAGTGTTCTCGCTGTCATCGGCACGGTGCTGCTGTTCCTCTTAAAAGGAGTGGGCATCCTGCTGCTGGTGTTGGGTCTGTTGCTCATGTTCTGCCCCTTCTGCGCCGATGTGCAGTGGGCGGAGGGCATTTTTCAGGTAAAGGCCGGTGCACTGGGCATCACCTTCCCGGTGTTCCGGTATCCCGCGCCGGAAAAGCCGGAGAAAAAGAAAAAAGAAAAAAAGAAGAAAACGTCCGGCGCACAGAAGCCCAAAAAGGAAGCCCCGCCCCGCCAGAAGGCGAAGCTGACCCTGCAGATCGTCTGCACCATCTTAAAAGGAGCGGGAAAGCTTACCCGGGCCATCATCGGCTCCCTGCGCTTCACCCGGATCGATGTTGTCCTCGGTGTCCGGGGCGAAGACCCCGCCGAGGCTGCCCGCAGCTATGGCAGGCTGAACGCCTGGCTCTACCCGACGCTGGGCTTCCTGGACCGGTTCCTCTATCTGGACTTCGAGCAGCTCCGGCTCCTGCCGGATTTCGGCAGCGCCGAGCCCACCGTAAAGGATCACGTCTCCTTCCGGGTCACGGCCCGGGCCTACGCCATCGTTTTCACGCTTCTGCGCGTTCTGTATGCGTTCTGGCGCGAAAAGGTACTGGACGTTTTTATCTAGCTCGGGTATAATATTTTTGTATGGTGCGTCCGCGTCCCGGCCCGTACAGGGCAGGGAAGTGGTTCCGTGGGAGCGGCGTTCCGCTCCCCGATATAGAAGTAAGGAGGCCGAATTTTATGGCTGAGCATCCCATTCAAAACCTGATGAACGTTACGATGGACAAGATCCGTCAGATGGTGGATTCCAACACCATCGTCGGCAAGCCCATCACCACCGATGACGGCACCACCATCCTGCCGGTGTCCAAGGTGAGCTTCGGCTTTGCCTCTGCCGGTACCGATTTCGACGGCAAGAACGCCGCCAACAAGGATCTGTTCGGCGGTGGCTCCGGCGCGGGTGTCAATATCCAGCCCGTGGCGTTCCTGGTGGTCAAGGACGGCTGTGTCCGCACCATCCAGCTCTCTGACGGCAACAACACCGTGGACCGTGCCCTGACCATGATCCCCGAACTGGTGGAAAAGGTCAGCGCACTCCTTAAAAAGGATGAGCCTGCTGCTCCGCTGGAATCGAAAGCAGAGTAAGTCGTAAGGGACGGCGGGGAGTTTCGTGAGCAAGTGTCCGCTGGGGTGGGACCCTGTTGCCGCAGGCAATAGGGCGGGCGATGGAATGGCCCGTTTCACTTGCGAGGGAAAGCTCCCCGTTGGCCCGGAAACCAAGCCGTAACTGCAAGCTTCCAACTTGCAGTTTTTTCAGCGCATGCTCCGGCGTGCGTTTTTGAGCGCCGGGAGGCGCACAAGGAGTTTTATTATGGCAGAAGAACGTATTCAGAAGATCATGGCCGAGCAGGGCTTGTGCTCCCGCCGCGCGGCCGAGCAGATCATTGCCGAGGGCCGTGTCAAGGTCAACGGCCACCCCGTCAAGGTGGGCGACAAGATGGACCCCAACCGGGATGTGCTGCATGTGGATGACGAGCGCATCTACATCCAGAAGAACCAGCAGCTCTACTATCTGGCCCTGTACAAGCCCCGCGGCTATGTGACCACCGCCAGCGATGAGCTGGGCCGCAAGACCGTTATGGAGCTGGTCAGTGATATCCCCGCCCGCCTGTACCCGGTGGGCCGCCTGGACAAGGACAGCGAGGGCCTGCTGCTGATGACCAACGACGGTGCCTTTGCACAGGCTGTCACCCATCCGTCGGGCGGCATCTCCAAGCTGTACCGCGTCACCGTGCAGCCCCGCGCCGATGAAAGCCAGATCCTGAAGCTGAGCAGCGGCGTTGTGCTGGACGACGGCACCAAGACCATGCCCTGCGCCATCAACGTTGTCACCGACGAGCCGGGCCGCACCGTGATGGAAATGACCCTGAAAGAGGGCAAGAACCGCGAGATCCGCCGCATGTGCGAGGCCGTTGGTCTGGAGGTCGTCCGCCTGAAGCGCAACGCCGAGGGCGTGGTCAAGCTGGGAATGCTCAAGCCCGGCACCTATCGTGAACTGACCAAGGCAGAGGTCAACGGTCTGCGTGCCGCTGCCGCCAAGGGCCGCGCCCAGACCCGCAGCGCATCGCTGCAGTCCAAGGCTGCCGCCCGCCGTCCCAAGGGCCCTGTGGGCAGCGGCAATGCCCCCGCAAAACGGAGAAAGTGATCGTTTTTTCAGCTTTCACGGCGCAAAAACCGTCTGATCCTGGAAAAGATTGTGAAATTTTTCCGCAAAATGGGCCTTTCAGCCCTTGTGAACGCTCTCAAAATAAGGTATAATGATACTAATTTTGAAAGCTCAAAATAAAAAGCTCAAAATAGAAAAGCAGGAGGTCTTACCATGGCTTCAAAGAGTAACAAAGGAGAAATCCTCGCCAAGTTTTTCGATGACGGGGAGTATACCGCACTGTTTGCGGACGGCGCAGTGAGTGCTGCCTGCGGCTATGCGGCTGGTCAGCAGGCTTATGCTGTTTACCAGAACGGCGAGGCTGTCTCTGTCAAGGACGTTGAGAAGAACATCAAGGTCCTGGAGATGGCTGCTCAGACCGGCTGCCCGGTGGTCACGTTCTACAACTCTGTCGGCGCTAAGCTGGCTGAGGGTCTGGACGTTCTGACCGCCAGCGCCAAGCTGAACGCCACCATCGCCAAGGTTTCCGGTGTCATCCCCCAGATCGCAGTCGTCACCGGCGTGTGCGGCGGCACCAGCGCACTGAGCGCTGCCAATGCTGACGTGTGCGTCATGGCTGAGGATGCAGAGCTGTTCTTCACCGCTCCGTTCACCTCCGCCGCCAAGGGCGACAAGGTCCCCGGCGCAGGCACTGCCGAGGCTGCTGCCAAGGCTGGTGTGGCTGCCATCGTGGCTGCCAACGCTGAGGAAGCTGCCGAGAAGGCTGCCCACATCGTGGGTCTGCTGCCCGCCAACAACCTGACCGGCCCCGCTATCTTCGAGTTCGAGCAGCCCACCAGCGTTCTGAGCGCCGGTGCTGCCCCCGAGAAGGCTGCCGCTGCCCTGATCGACAAGGACAGCGCTGTGGAGCTGTACGCAGGCTTCGGCAAGCACGTCTACACCGCATTCGCAACCATCGGCGGCAACGCTGTGGGTGTTGTGGCCACCGGCGAGACCCTGTGCCACAACTGCGTGGCCAAGGCTTCCCGCTTTGTCCGCCTGTGCGATGCTTTCAGCGTGCCCGTGCTGACCATCGTCAACACCAACGGCTTTGCACCCAGCGCCACCGATGACATCGCAGGCGGCATCCGTGAGGCTGCCCGTCTGGCTGCTACCTATGCCGATGCTACCACTGCCAAGGTGGCTCTGCTGTCCGGCAAGGCTGTGGGCCCTGTCTACACCGCTCTGGCCAACGCTGACCTGAAGATTGCCGTCAACGGCTGCACCGTCAGCGCTCTGGAGCCCAACGCTGCCGTCTCCGTCCTGTACAAGGCCGAGATCGACGCTTCCGACAACATCATTGCCGCCACCAACGCCAAGGCTGCCCAGTACACCGCTGAGGTGTGCAGCGCTGCCAACGCCGTTGCCGCCGGTGCCGCTGATATGACCTGCGACGCTGCCAACGCCCGTGCAAGCGTGGTTGCCGCCTTTGAGCTGCTGAGCACCAAGCGTGCCGCCCGCCTGCCCAAGAAGCACGGCAACATGGCTCTGTAAGCGGTTCCGGAACGTAAACCGTACATCGAATCCATACATTGATTTTGTTCAGGAGGATCCTTCCATGAAGTACTACAATATTACCGTCAATGGCGTTGCTTACAGCGTTTCCGTTGAGGAGACCGCCGCAGGCGCTGCTCCCGTTGCAGCTCCCGCTGCTCCCGCCGCACCCAAGGCTCCGGCTGCTCCCGCTGCCGCTCCCAAGGCTGCTGCTCCCGCCGGTGCTGCCGGTGCCGTTACCGTCAAGGCTCCCATGCCCGGCAACATCCTGGATGTCAAGGTCGCAGCCGGTGCTTCCGTCAAGGCCGGTGACGTGCTGGTCATCCTCGAGGCCATGAAGATGGAGAACGAGATCGTTGCTCCTCAGGATGGCACTGTGGCCTCCGTCAACGTCAACAAGGGCGACACCGTCAACTCCGGTGACGTTCTGGTTTCCATGAACTGAGAACTGAGGAAGAGGTGACAACCATGGCCAAAAAGCCGATCAAGATTACGGAAGTCGTCCTGCGTGATGCTCACCAGTCTCTGCTGGCCACCCGTATGACGATGGATGAGATGCGTCCCATCCTGCCCGAAATGGATAAGATCCCTTACTTCTCTGTCGAGTGCTGGGGCGGCGCTACCTTTGATAGCTGCATCCGCTTCCTCGATGAGGACCCCTGGGAGCGTCTGCGCATCCTGCGCAAGGAGCTGCCCCACCAGAAGCTGCAGATGCTGTTCCGCGGCCAGAACATGCTGGGCTACCGCCCCTACGCAGACGATGCCGTTGAGTACTTTGTGCAGAAGTCTGTTGCAAACGGCATCGATGTCATCCGCATCTTCGACGCACTGAACGATCCCCGCAACCTGCAGACCGCCATCAAGTCTGCCAACAAGGAAGGCGCACATGTTCAGGGCTGCATCAGCTACACCCTGAGCCCCGTGCACAACAACGAGTACTACGTCAAGTATGCCAAGACCCTGGAGGAGATGGGCGCAAACTCCATCTGCATCAAGGACATGGCTGGCCTGCTGACTCCCTACACCTGCTACGATCTGGTCAAGGAGCTGAAGAACACCCTGTCCATCCCGGTCGATATCCACAGCCACTACACCGCCGGTCTGGCTTCCATGTCCCTGCTGAAGGGCATTGAGGCAGGTGCCGACATCGTTGATACCGCCATGAGCCCCCTGAGCGGCGGCACCAGCCACATGGCCACCGAGAGCCTGGTCGCTGCCCTGCAGGGCACCGATTACGACACCGGCCTGGATCTGAAGCAGCTGAACGTTGTCCGCGCTTACTTTGCAAAGCTGCGCGAGAAGTACATCGCCAACGGCCAGATCAGCCCCAAGAGCCTGGGCGTGGATGCCAACACCCTGCTGTATCAGGTGCCCGGCGGCATGTTCTCCAACATGCTCAAGCAGCTGAAGGATGCAGGCAAGGAAGATAAGCTGGACGAAGTGCTGGCCGAGATCCCCCGCGTTCGTGAGGACGCAGGCTATCCTCCGCTGGTCACCCCCACCAGCCAGATCGTTGGCACGCAGGCTGTGTTCAACGTCATCCTGGGCGAGCGCTACAAGATGGTCACCAAGGAGTTCAAGGGCCTGGTCCACGGCGATTACGGCAAGACTCCCGCTCCCATCAGCCCCGAGTTCACCAAGAAGATCTTGGGCGACGAGCAGCCCATTACCTGCCGCTTTGCCGACACCCTGGCTCCCGAGATGGATAAGCTGAAGGCTGAGGCTGCAAAGTGGGCAACGCAGGAAGAGGATGTTCTGACCTACGCAATGTTCCCGCAGGTCGCACCCAAGTTCTTCGAGAAGCGCAATGCCAAGAAGCAGGGCGTGGACGCTGACCACGCTGATTACACCAATCAGTCTCACCCTGTCTAAATCATAATACCAGAAGGGGCTGCTGCACCGTTTGATGCAGCAGCCCCTTCTTTTTGTTTTTATTTGTGCTCCCGCAGGTCTCAGTTGTTCTTGCCATTCTCGGCCTTCATGGCGTTGTAGCCGATCAGCACGGTCCAGACATAGGCGCAGGTCTTGGGGATCATCAGCATACCGATCAGGGGGTTGACATCTGCCCACAGCACCACCGGGAGATAGAAACCGAAGCTCAGCACGATGGTCAGCCACATCCAGCGGAAAGCCTGATCCTTGTGTTCCCTGGCACTGTGGTAGAACAGCACGATGATCAGCAGGCCCAGCAGTGCAAAGGGGATGTTGCGCAGGATGCCCCAGGTCAGCGGGGTGTGGTTGGTCAGCCACTGGTTCTGCGGCATCATGCACAGCACGATGCGCACAGCGGAAAGGGCGTACACGGCAATGGTCAGATCCTTCTGGCCCTCGATCTGGTAGCGCTTGCGCCAGACGTAGTACAGCAGTACATAGAACACAGTCATAGTCACGGAGGTGATCCACTTGCCCAGGCCCAGAGGCACAGCGTAGCTCTCCAGGCCGGTGGTGCACAGTGCCAGTGCACGGGGCACCAGATGAAAGGAGTCACCTGCACCCAGCACCACGGCCATCAGGCCGAACAGGCGGAACTGGGTGCCAGCCTTGCTGCCGCGGATCATGCGGATGCCCAAGGTCAGCACGGTGACCAGATAAAAGATGTCGAAAACGGTCTCAATGATTGCTCTCATAAAAATGTTGCTCCTTTACGGTTGGTTTGCTGCTCTATCGCGATCCGGTCAGCGATTGCCGGCCGGACTGCATCGTTGTGATGTGCAGGCTGCCGTGGGTGGAATGCTGGGGGAGAAACTCCACAGCAGTCAATATGAACGCTGTTCACTTTTGGCCGTAAAAAACTCCCACAAGACTGTGGGATGTTTTTTACACTTCATAAATGGTCCTGCGGATGATCTCCAATACCGCTGTGGGGTCAAAATCCTGCTGCACCACGGCAGAAAGCATGAGGGAGAACAGGATGCCCGCGAATTTCTGGCGGGTGAACTCCTCAGTAAATGCGTCTGGCCGGATCTTTTTGTCCCTGGTCAGCACCATGGTCAGCGCATCCAGGATGTGCTGCCAGGTCTGCCGCATCTGCTGCTTGCCATCGGCGGTATCCTGCCGCACAAAGCCGAGCGCGTGGTGGGTGAAGAAGCCGGGGTACTGCTCAGAGCCGTACTCCATCTGCCGGTACATCCAGCGGATGCAGGACAGGGTATCCTCAAACACCGCCGGGTCGTCCGGGTGGCGGAAGATATCGCTCCAGATGCTTTCCACCGCCGCGCTCACCAGTTCGGTCTTGGAACCGAAGTAGTTGTAGATGCACCCCACGGATACCCCGCAGGCTGCTGCCACTGCACGGATGTTGACCACTTCCCATCCATTCTGCTGGATGAGGACCCGGCTCGTTTTCAGGATCTCCTCCTTGGACGTTGCCATCGGATTCGTATGACCACCTCCTCAACATGAACGCTGTTCACGATGCGTAGTATAGCGCTGTTCCTGCCCCTTGTCAAGGGGGTAAAATAGATTTTTTTCGCCGCATTGCTTGCAAAAAAAGGGGCGGCAGAGTAAAATATATAGTATATGTATCGTAACATGGGTCTGTGTGCCCCAAAGCGGATACATATACGAAGAATGTCCGCAGAAAACCCTTTGGAATACGAGGAAAAAAGCATGATTTTGAGCATGACCGGTTTTGGCCGGGGAACTGCTGTGCGCAATGGCCGTGAGATCACGGTGGAGCTGCGCAGCGTCAATTCCCGGTACTTTGAGTATTCTTCCCGGATGCCCCGCACCTGCAGCTATCTGGACAGCCGCCTGAAAAAGCAGCTGAACGAGCGGGTGACCCGCGGCAAGGTAGAACTGAGCCTGACGGTGCAGACCGTGGATGCCGCCGATACCGTGGTGGCTGTGAATCAGGAGCTGGCAAAGAGCTACCAGCAGGCCCTGCGGGACCTGTCTGAGACGCTGGAGGTCAAGAACGATGTGACCGCCGGGATGATCGCCCGCTTTCCCGATGTGCTGACCACCCGCCACGCCGATGTGGATGAGGAGCAGCTGTGGGAGGATGTTTCCGCTGTCACCGCCCAGGCACTGGACCGTTTTGTGGAGATGCGCGCCGCTGAGGGTGCCAAGATGAAGGCTGACGTGGAGAACCGCCTGCGCTTTCTGGAAGAATGCGTGGGCCGGGTGGAGACCCTGAGCGCCGGCCGGGTGGAGAACTACACCAACCGCCTGTACGAAAAGCTCAAGGTCATTCTGGAGGACAGGAACATCGATGATGCCCGTGTCCTGACCGAGGCCGCCATCTTTGGCGACAAGACCGCCGTGGATGAGGAGACCGTCCGCCTGCGCAGCCACATCGCCCAGTACCGCTCCATTCTGGAGCTGGACGAGCCCGTGGGCCGCAAGCTGGATTTCCTGACCCAGGAGCTGAACCGTGAGACCAATACCATCGGCTCCAAGTGTCAGGATCTGGATATCACCCGCATCGTGGTGGATATGAAGGCGGAGATCGAGAAGATCCGTGAGCAGATCCAGAATCTGGAGTAAACCCTGAGATTCAGATGGTTCGGAGGAAAAGATGAAACTGATCAACATCGGCTTTGGCAATCTGGTCAGCGCGGGCCGGGTGGTGGCTGTGGTCAGCCCCGATTCTGCCCCGGTCAAGCGTCTGGTCAAGGAAGCGCGGGAGCGGGGGATGCTCATTGATGCGTCCTATGGCCGCAGCACCCGCGCCGTCCTCATCATGGACTCCGATCACGTTGTCCTTTCAGCCCTTCAGCCCGAAACGGTGGCCAGCCGTGCCGCCGGTCAGGCCGAGGGCAAAACAGTGACAGAAGAGGAGCAGTAAGACCATGGAAAATGAAAAATATCTGTTTGTCGTTTCCGGTGCCGCCGGTACCGGAAAGGACAGTGTGGTGAGCGCTTTGCGCAAGGCCCACCCCGAGATCGAAAAAACGGTTTCTGCCACCACCCGTTCTCCCCGCCCCGGGGAGCAGGAAGGGGTAGACTACTACTACCGCACCAAGGAGCAGTTCCAGCAGCTCATCGATCAGGATGAGGTCGTGGAGCACAACTTCTTCAACGGCAACTACTACGGCACCCTGAAGGAAGAGGTCAACAAGCGGCTGAACGCGGGCAAGCTGGTGGTCATGGTCATCGATGTGCATGGCGCGGCCAATATCCGCCGCATGTATCCCGGTGCCACCACCATCTTCCTGCTGCCCCCCTCCACCCAGGAGCTGGAGCGCCGCCTGCGCGGCCGCGGCACCGAGACCGAGGAGAGCATCCGGGAGCGCCTGGAGATTGCCCGCAATGAGCTGGCCCAGCAGGATAAATTCACCCTCAAGCTGGTCAACGACGAGGTGGATGCCTGTGCCGCCAGACTCTATGATGTTATCTGCCAGCGTGCAGGCCTGACCCGCTAAAACGCTTTGAAGGAGCTGCCTGAATGCCCAAAACGGTAGGCGTTGCAGTGAGCAACGCGACCTTTCATTTCGACAAACTCTATACCTATGCCGTCATGCCCGACCAGCAGGATACCGTCCGGCTGGGCAGCATGGTGCTGGTGCCCTTCGGGCGGGGGAGCCGTGCCCGGATGGGTGTGGTGCTGGCCTGCGATGCCGAACCGGAGAGCGCAAAGCTCAAGTTCCTGTTCGATGTGGCCCCGGCCTCTGCCTGCCTCACCCCGGAGCTGCTGCGGCTGGTGCACTTTTTGAAGGAGCGCACCTTCTGCACCTACTACGAGGCCGTCAAGGCGGTCATCCCCTACGGCGCGCAGTACAAGCCCACCGTAGCGGAGGACGGCGTGACCCCGGTGCTACAAAAGCAGCTCGTCCGCCACACGGAAAATGCCTACAAGCTGGTGGGCACGCTGCCCCCAAAGCCAAGGCCGACCGCCAAGCAGCTGGCCGCAGTGGCCCTGCTGGCCGGGGGTGAGCGCACCCTGTCTGCATTGGAGGAAAAAGGCATCAGCCGGGCAGTGCTGGACAACCTCTGCGCCAAGGGCGTGCTGGAATGCAGCAAGGTGAACAAATCCATCGACCTGTATTCTTCCATCCCGCTGAAGAACGAGCCCATCCTTCTCACGGAGGAGCAGCAGGCCGCCTATGACGCGCTGCTGCCCGGGCTGGAGGATGCTGCCCCGCACTCGGCCTTGCTCTACGGCGTGACCGGCAGCGGCAAAACGCTGGTGTTCCTGAAGCTCATTGAGCACTGCCTGCAGATGGGCCGCCGGGCGCTGGTGCTGGTGCCTGAGATCAGCCTGACCCCTCAGATGATCCTGCGGCTGAAAAGCCAATTTGGCAAGCGGGTGGCCGTGCAGCATTCTGCCCTCAACCATACCGAGCGCCTGCTCCAATGGCAGATGATCCAGGACGGCGGCGCGGATATCGTGGTGGGCACCCGCAGCGCGATCTTCTCCCCGCTGGAAAACATCGGCCTTGTCATCATTGATGAGGAGCAGGAGCACACCTACCGCTCCGAATCCGCGCCCCGCTACTCGGCCTACGAGGTGGCCCGGCAGCGCGCGGCGGAGAACGGGGCCCTGCTCCTGCTGGCCAGCGCCACCCCCAGCACCGAGAGCTATTATGCTGCCCAGCATGGCCGAACCCAGCTGGTGCGCCTGACCAAACGCTATGGCGGCAACCCGCTGCCCAAAGTCCAGATCGTGGATATGCGGGCCGAGCTTGCCTCCGGCAACCCCCGGGAGATCAGCCTTGCCATGGAGGATGCCATCCGGCACAACCTTGAGGCAGGCAAGCAGACCATTCTGCTGCTCAACCGCCGGGGTTACCAGACCGTGGCTCAGTGCGAGGACTGCCGCGAGGTGCTCAAGTGCCAGAAGTGCAGCGTGCCCATGGTCTACCACAAATCGGCCCACAAGCTGCTCTGCCATTACTGCGGCAGCCAGCTGGACCCGCCCCCTGCCAGATGTCCCGCCTGCGGCGGAAAACTGCAGTACCGGGGCTTTGGCACCCAGAAGGCCGAGGAGGAGCTGGCAAAGCTCTTTCCGGAGGCCCGCATCCTGCGGATGGATCAGGATACCACCGCCGCCAAGGATGCCCACGAAAAGCTGCTGGCAAAGTTTGCCCGGCATGAATATGACATCATGGTGGGCACTCAGATGGTGGCCAAGGGGCTGGATTTCGAGGATGTGACGCTGGTGGGCGTGCTGGGCATCGATTCGCTCCTGTTCGCCCAGGGCTTCCGGGCTTATGAGACCGTGTTCAGCCTCGTCACGCAGGTGGTGGGCCGGAGCGGCCGGGCAAAAGACCCCGGCTTTGCCATCATCCAGACCACCGACCCGGACAACCCGGTGCTCAACCTTGCCGCCGCTCAGGACTACGACGCGTTCTTCGAGCAGGAGATCGCCTACCGGAAGCTGGGGCTTTATCCGCCCTTCTGCGGGCTCTGCGTTGTGGGCTTTGCCGGGCCAAAGGAGAGCGAGGTGGCCCGGGCTTCCGCCCGCTTTGCGGCCCTGCTGGGCCGACAGGCGGCCAAACAGCCCGACCTGCCCCTGCGGGTGCTGGGCCCCACCCCCGGCAGCATTGAAAAGATCAACGATTCCTACCGCTATAAACTCACCGTCAAGTGCCGCAACGACCGCCGTTTCCGGGATCTTATCCGGGAAACGCTGACCCTCTACGAGCAGGAAAAACTGCCCGGCAAGGCCACCGTTGTGGTCGATCTGCACTCGGACGGGGATATCTGATACAACACAACAAATTTTGGAGGTACCACTATGGCTATCCGCAATATCGTAAAAGAGGGCGACCCCATCCTGAACAAGGTCTGCCGCCCCGTGACCAACTTTGACGACCGCCTTGCCACCCTGCTGGATGACATGCGGGAGACGATGATCGCCGCCGACGGCGTGGGTCTGGCAGGCCCTCAGGTGGGCATGCTGCGCCGCGTGTTCGTGGTGTGGGACACCACCGATGCCCCCGAGGAGATCCCCGAGGATTATGAGTACAAGTTCATCGACTTCGTCAACCCCGAGATCCTGGCTGTTTCTGAGGATGAGGAGACCGCCTACGAGGGCTGCCTGTCCTTCCCCGGCCACAACGGTGCCGTGACCCGTCCCGTTGCCGTCAAGGTGCGTGCACAGGACCGCAACGGCAACTGGTTCGAGCTGGAGGCCGAGGACCTGCTGGCCCGCTGCATCCAGCACGAGAATGACCATCTGGACGGCATTACCATCATGGAGTCCAGCGAGTATTTCTACGAGGACACCGAGGAGGGCAAAAAGGCTGCCCGTGAAGCGAAAGGAAACAACTGATGCGCATTCTGTTCATGGGAACCCCGGATATCGCCGCGGAGTGCCTGAAGGCCCTGTATGCCGCCGGTCACGAGATCTGCGGCGTGTATACCCGGCGGGATAAGCCGGTGGGCCGCAAGCAGGTGCTCACCGCGCCCCCGGTCAAGGAAGTTGCTCTGGAGCATGGGACCCCCGTGTTCCAGCCCCGCACCCTGCGGGACGGCAGCGAGGATGCCAACATCCGGGCGCTGGCCCCTGACCTCATCGTGGTGGTGGCCTACGGCTGCATCCTGCCCAAATCCGTGCTGGAAGCTCCGAAGTATGGCTGCATCAACCTGCATGTGTCCCTGCTGCCCAAGTACCGCGGCAGTGCCCCCGTGCAGTGGGCTGTTCTGAACGGCGACACCGAGACCGGCGTTTCCATCATGCAGATGGACGAGGGGCTGGACACCGGCGATGTGCTGGTCTGCGAGAAGATCGCCATCGGCCCGGAGGAGACCAGCGGCGAGCTGTTCGACCGG
>ERZ827101.1680-NODE-1680-length-23933-cov-24.393333_pt1 | contig 23933 bp, 19 predicted proteins | sample MGYA00519869_ERZ827101 | MGnify/ENA primary metagenome ERZ827101 (study PRJEB31778, sample SAMEA3449256) | human gut metagenome | biome: human gut; feature: human-associated habitat; material: faeces | place: United Kingdom | collected 2010/2012 ...
CAGTAACCATCCAGAGCCATTTTTCGCAGATAAGAGCCAATGCTCAAAATACCGCAACTTTCCATCTTCTGACGAATGCGTTCCAGTTCGACTTTGCTGACACGAAAATGGATCTGCTGGTCACGGTGCTCCGTCACCGGGCATCACCATCCTTATCCAAGTAAGATTTGAATGGTCGGACAGGCTCCACTTTATCAGCCTTTTCTTCCAACGCAGCCAGCACAGAGGGGCGGGCATCCGGCTTTTCTTCCGCTTCGGGTTCTGTCCGGCTGGACTGATGCTCCATGTTCAACAGCGCATCCAATTCTGCAAGGCGGGCAGACTTGGTTTGCAGTTCTTCCTCCTGCGCAAACGGCTTGGCGATTTCAACCTCTGCGGCCTGCTTCTGCTGTTCCAGAGAATCCAGTGCGGCCTCAGCATCGGCAATGCGGTCGGCAAAATTGCCGATGGCATTGTCCAGACGGACGATGTTGCCGCGAGGGTCATCGCCCAGCGGTACCGGATAACTCAGCTCGCCGCGGAGAACGATTTGATGCTCATTCTTGAAACTGTCAAAGCGAATGTTAAGCTCAAAGCCGCGATAGGTGCCCAGCAGCATCATATCCGCATTCGGCATCTCCTTGCAGGCAAGCATCAGCCGCTCACCAGCTGCTTTTTTCTCATCGAACACCATGCCCTTGATCGTCATGCCGCAGAAGTTCTCCTTATCCTGCGGGTGTGCGTCTGCGATTTGGGCATCGTTTTTCAGAGCCGCAATACGGTTCTTCGCTTTCTGAATTTCCTCCGGGTAATGCTTGAGTAGCTTATCTTCCAGACGATATTTCTGGTTCTGATAATCCGAGCGCAGCACCTTGAGCTTTGCTACCTGCACATCCAGATCCATCTTTTCCCGGATGCGCGGGTCGCCTGCGCATAGGGCCTTGACCTCGGCATACGAAAGAGCCTGCTCATCCACATCATCACAGGAGCGCATCGGAGATTTGCTCGTCATGATCTGCGAAATAAACTTCTGCTTGTTTTCCAGCGTTTGCCAGAGGTAGGCGTCAAATGTCCCCTCCGTGACGTAATTATAGACGTAAACTTGTTTGTTTTTGTTGCCCTGACGGATGATTCGGCCGTTGCGTTGGGTCATATCGGACGGTCGCCAGCCTACATCCAGATGATGCACGGCCACCAGCAGGGTCTGGACATTGGTGCCTGCGCCCATCTTTGCAGTGCTGCCCAGCAGGACACGCACCTTGCCGCTGCGGACTTTGGAGAACAAATCCGCTTTCTTACCTTCAGTATCAGCGTTGTGGATGAACTCGACCTCCGATTCCGGCACCCCGGCGGCAAGCAGCTTTGTGCGAATATCATCGTAGACATTGAACGAGCCGTCTCCCTTGGGCGTGGACATATCGCAGAAAATCAGCTGCGTCAGATTATCCTCTTTGGTTTCGTTCCAGATACGCAGAACATTGTCGACGCAGGCATTCATCTTGCTGTCCGGGTCATCCGGGGTGAGCGGATTCATTAGCCGCTGGTCAAGGCCGATTTTACGTCCGTCCGAGGTGATCTTCAGCATATTGTCCACCGAGGGGTCAACCGCACCGCTATGCACCTCAGCAGCACGTTCGCTCAGGGATTTCACCATGTCCTGCTGGATTTCCGAGGGTTTGACCACGACAGTTTCAAACTTGGCTTCCGGAACAGGCAGATGCAACTGGTCGGAAGTCTTGATGTCCGCTGCCTCCTTGAACATATTCATCAGCTCCGGCAGGTTAAAGAACTTGGCAAAACGTGTGCGCGCACGGTAGCCGGTTCCTTCCGGCGCAAGCTCAATGGCCGTGGTGGTCTCGCCAAACGTAGAAGCCCATGCATCAAAGTGGGTCAGTTGTTTCTGCTGGAGAGTGCTGTACTGCAAATAGCGCATCAGTGTGTACATTTCCGTCATGGAGTTGCTGATGGGCGTTCCCGTTGCGAAAATCACGCCGCGCCCGCCAGTCACTTCATCCAGATAACGACACTTGCCGAACATATCGCTGGACTTCTGTGCTTCGGAGGTAGAAAGGCCAGCAACATTGCGCATCTTGGTGTAAAGATATAGGTTCTTGTAGTTCTGGCTCTCGTCCACAAATAACCTATCTACGCCTAATTGTTCAAATGTGACCACATCATCCTTGCGGTCGGTGGACTGTAGCTTTTTCAGTTTCACCTCCAGTGTTTTCCGTGTCTTTTCCATCTGTTTCACGGTAAAATGCTCACCGGACTGTTCCTTGGCCTCTGCAATGGCTTTTTCGATTTCCTCGATCTGATCTTCGATGATCCGTGCCTGCCGTTCCGCAGAAAGAGGGATTTTCTCAAACTGCGAGTGGCCGATAATGACGGCATCGTAGTCGCCGGTTGCGATGCGGGCGCAAAAACGCTTTCGATTGGCGGGTTCAAAGTCTTTCTTGCTGGTAACGAGCAGCTTTGCATTGGGGTATAGCCGCAGGAACTCGCTGGCCCACTGCTCGGTCAGATGGTTGGGTACCACGAACAGGCTTTTCTGACACAGGCCCAAACGCTTAGATTCCATTGCCGAAGCTGCCATCTCAAAACTTTTGCCGGCACCCACCTCGTGGGCGAGCAGGGTGTTCCCACCATAAAGCACATGAGCAACTGCATTGCGCTGATGTTCCCGCAGATTGATCTCCGGGTTCATACCGACAAAATGGATATGGCTTCCGTCATACTCGCGGGGCCGGGTACTATTGAACAACTCGTTATACTGCTTCACCAGCAGATTCCGCCGCTGCGGGTCTTGCCAAACCCAGCCTGCAAAGGTATCCTTGATGGCCTGCTGCTTCTGCTGGGCAAGCATCGTCTCCTTCTGGTTCAGGACACGCCGCTCTTTACCATCCTCCTCAATGGTATCATAAATGCGGCAGTCCCGCAAATTCAAGGTGTCCTCCAAAATCTTGTAGGCGTTGGCCCGGTGGGTGCCGTAGGTTTCGGTGGACATGATATCATACATTCCGGCGGCAGATTTGTTGCCGATGCGCCATTCGGACGTAAATGGAGAGTAGCGGACTTGGATCAGGTTGTTATAGCGGATGCGGTAGGGCGGCTGAAAAGTCTCCATCATAAACTGCTGCACAATGGCGGGATTCAGCCATGTGGCACCCAGTCGGATGTCGATTTCTGATGCTTCAAGGTCCTTCGGCTGCGCTTTGGTCAAAGCCTCCACATTGATCTTGAACTCCGGGTGGCTTTCAGCGGCAAGCTGAGCCATGCGCAGTTTATTCCGCACATTGCCGGAAAGATACTCGTCCGCAGTCTGCCAGCCTGCTTCCGGCTCATCTGCATCCGCAGAAGGGTCTTTGAAAATCACGCCTTGCAGCTCTGTGGTAATACGCTCATAATCGCCGGGAGAGCCGAGAAGTTCCGCCATATAGGGCAGATCAACACGGCCATGTTCTCCAATGGACACTGCCAGTGCTTCGCTGGGGGTGTCCACGCTGGTGACGGTGCGCTCCGGGCGAATCGTTCGCTTGGTGAACATATCCGCCTTGCTTTTGAGCTGTTTATTCTCATCGAGATTTTCCAAAGAGCAGAGCAGATAGTAGGAAGAATCATCCTCAAACAAACGCCCATTTTTGCGGTCGTTGAGCAGACCGTATTTTGCGGTAAAAACGTCATAAGCTGTGTTCAGCTTTGCTTGGGTTGCCTTAATGTCCTCATCCGGGTAATCGTCCAGCTGCTCCTGAATCAGCTGGTTGACGATCTGCCGCAGTTCCACCATGCCGGTGACACGGGCTTTGGCATTATCGGACAACTCCACCTGCGTCATAATCGAATTTTCTCGGTAGTACACCTCACCGTCCACCACGGCATAGGAGAAATTCTTTACATCCGGGTCAGCGGGGAGCGTCTTGCGCTCGACTTCTGCATCCGCAACATCTGGTGTTTCCACCTCGACTTCAACATACTGGCCCTCAATATGCTGTACCGCTTCGGCAAGCTGGTCGGCCAGCACTGCGCCCTCGATGGGGGCAACCGTCAGTTCCTCCCGTCCGTATTGGGTGCTTTCGGTGGTCAGTTCGCCCAGAATCATCTCCGGGTGGTCCACGAAATACTGGTTGATGGCAAAGCCGTCCTCGGTCTTGCCGAGCTGCACCCAGTCCGGCTCATGGTCGATGGGGCGGTCACGCTTTTGCAAAAAGATAATGTCCGAAACCACTTCGGTGCCTGCATTTGCCTTAAACGCATTGTTGGGCAGACGGATGGCACCCAGCAAATCGGCTCGTTCTGCCATGTGCTTGCGGGCGGTGCTGTCCTTGCTGTCCATGGTATAGCGAGAAGTCACAAACGCCACGATGCCGCCCGGACGCACTTGGTCGATGGTTTTCGCAAAGAAATAATTGTGGATGGAGAATCCCAGTTTGTTGTACGCCTTATCGTTGACCTTGTACTGACCAAAGGGCACGTTGCCCACCGCCAGATCGTAGAAATCACGGCGGTCGGTGGTCTCAAAGCCTGCCACGGTAATGTCGGCCTGCGGATACAGTTTTTTCGCAATGCGCCCGGTGATGCTGTCCAGTTCCACGCCGTACAGCCGACTGTCTGCCATGCTGTCCGGCAGCATTCCAAAGAAGTTGCCCACGCCCATACTAGGTTCCAGAATGTTACCGCTGCGGAAACCCATGCGCTCCACGGCATCGTAGATGCCACGGATAACGGTAGGGCTGGTATAGTGGGCGTTCAAAACCGAACTGCGGGCGGCAGCGTACTCGTCCTCCGAAAGCAGTCCTTTCAGTTCGGTGTACTCCTTTGCCCAGTTGTTTTTGTTGGGGTCAAAGACATCTGCCAGACCGCCCCATCCAACATACTGCGCCAGCACTTCCTGCTCCTCGGCAGAAGCACCACGGTGTTCTTCTTCCAGACGGAACAGCGTTTTGATGGCCTCGATGTTCCGGGCGTACTTCTGCTTTGCGCCGCCCTCGCCCAGATGCTCATCTGTGATGCGGAAGTTCCCGGCGGGTTCAGGAACAGGCTCTGCATTAAGGGATTCATCCAAGGCGGCGGCATCCGGGAAAGTCTGCACCTCGCCATCAACCACCGCAGAGATCGGCAGTTTATCCAGTTCTTCGTCAGACAGTTCCGGCTCGTCCTGCTCGTCCTGCTCCTCCTGCCGCAGTGCATTCTCGAATTGCTGCTTGTTGATAACCTCATTGTCCCATGACTGACCGTGCGCACTGGTGTCGATACGCACATCAGTATCTCCGATATAGCCGATGGTTCCTTCAATTGTTCTGGTGGGAAGGTCTACCACAACATCGTCCCCGACCTTATAATCAACGGCCTTTTCGGGAGCAGCGTCAAGGGCCTCGTCCTGCTGTTCGTACAATTCCCGGATGTGCGGCAGATGCTCGTTGCGGAAAATGGGCAGTCTGTTTTTCGTCAGCTCCATGTCCTGCAAGCTGACGGATTTGAACATAAAATTAACGTGTTCCACCCGAAAATCCCGGTCATCCAGCTTGATGATGCTGCCAATCGGCAAATAATCCGATTCCCGGAGATATTTTGTCTGGTGGTGGGAGCCATCTTCGTTCAAGCCAGCCAGATAGACGTTATTGCCCTCTGCCCACAGCTTTTTGGATTCTGCTACCCACTGCTCACTCGGAAAGCCAGTTACCTTGACCTTGCCGAGCGTATTTTCCTGTGACAGAAGATTGGTATGCAGAATCCGCTCCACAGCAACGGCATCTTTATCATAGAACAGATAGTTGCCGTTCAGTTCAAAGCCCACAAGAGTATTAGGATACTGCTCTTTCAGGGCAGTGTACTCTGCGGCAACCGTGCCGTCCAGCATCGGGAGCTGACGCTCAGCCTCCTGTCTGACAGTACGCTGCTCTTTTTCCGCATCCGTCAGATACCGATCAGACTGAATCATCAGGTCGATATACTTTTCCACCTGTATCCAGCTCAACGGGATTTTCTGATAATCCGGGTAGTGGACAAATTCCAAGCCTTTTCCATCGTAATTCACAAATCCGCTACTGCCATCCAGATAATCGTGGGAATGACCGCCGATGCCGTACTCCTTTGCCAGTGCCTTGGCACGGAACTTTTTGTCAGGCTGGGTCTGGTACAGCTCAACAATTCGCTGCTTGCCATCCTGAAAGCCGGAGCCGTGTTTGCGCAGTTCATGTTCGATCTCTGCCTGTGACAAGGAAAAAGCGGAGGACGATTTCTCGTTCTCCGCTTGGTCGATGGTTTCAATTTGCTGGGCTTCGGTAGGAATGTGGGCATCGAAGAAACTCAGCTGTAAATCAGTTCCGTCAGCACCAGTTCCTCGGCCTGCGCTTTCAGGCTGTTCATGTGCTGTACCCACGCCAGCTGATTCTTCTCCTTGTCCGGGGCCGGGGTCTGTTTCAAGAGCTGTGCCATGGTCTGCTGCATCTGGCTCTCTGCCGTCTGCTCCACCTCCATCAGGTGCGGGTACAGGCTCCCGTTCAGGAGCATCGTGTTGTACAGCACCGGGCGATGGTCCTTCAGGTACGTCCGGCGCAGCCTGCCGTACTTGCCCAGCGGCTTCCGGGGCTGGTTCAGCGTCAGGTTCGGGAGCTGGTAGTCCCCGATGGTCGAATAGGTCACGTTCCTGCTGTTCGTATTCATATTGGCTCCTTTCTGCATTGCGGCGGCGAATAGTTGTTTTTACGGTGCGCTCGATGTTCCGCAGCACCTCCCGGCTCATGTCGCTGACGGCTGCGCCGAGGGCGTAAACACTGTCTGGGGTTGAGAAATTGTAGATTGCCTGAAAATCGTCCTTGTCGAACCACCCGGCAGGCTCAAATCCACAGCGTTCCAGCAGCGTGTAGGTGACGCTGATGGCGGCAGCAGACTTGAACTGCATCTCCACTCCGGCTTCATCATAATCCATCAGAAGCGAACCGTCAACGATGGCGAGAATGTCACCACTGTTGTTGTCCCAGTAATCTGCCACCAGTTTCCCGGCAACATCCGCAAGCTGCTGGCTGACACGCTCTCCGCTGATGCCGTAGGTGGCGGCGAGCATTTCTGAAACCGGCTGCACCAAATCGGGACCGAGCTGCCACACCTCCGGGTCACGGGAATTACGGCGCACCCCGGTGTCGCTTACGTCAAAAACGTAGTGCAGTCGAGGGAATCCGCTGGATTCGTCCAGCAGAGCGATGCCCTTAGAGCCACGCCTGACATAGCGGTTCATCCGGTTGCGCCAAATGTCAAATTCGGCGCAGGCGGTGGCATCCGGGCGCTGGGCGTAGATCATGAGCTGGTCCGCAAAGGGGTACTTGTACAGCCGGGATGCGGTGGTCAGGTAGTCCGTCCAACTTTCCCAGTACCGAGTCAAGCCGTTCGCCGTGCGCTGCGCAAGGGCAAGGTATTCTTCGGTTTTGCTTGGCATTTTGGCCTCCTTCTTCAGATTTTAGGGTATAAAAATAGCGGGCAACCGTTTTGGGGTTGCCCGCTGAGGGGATGGATTGATTTGACTGCTTGAATATTGGCTTTTGCGTTTACAGTGCTTTTCTCGGGCAGGCCTTTACGCACTCCATGCACAGGATGCATTCCGTGCCATTGAGCCGTTTTCGGGAGTTGTCCGTCATATCCACATTCATGGGGCACACCTGCCTGCACTTTCCGCAGGAGGTGCACTTTTCCTTATCGCACGTTACCCTGAGCAGGGAAAAATAGCTCATCGGCTTCAAAAAGACCGTTACCGGGCAGAGATACTTGCAAAAGGCACGGTTGTCTTTGCATCGGAATGCCAGTACAATGCCAACCGCATAATACAGAATGTTTCCAACAAGAAAAGAGACAAACAGGATCTTTTCCATGTTTTCGGCGTGCATCAAAAAAAGTGCCGCCACATAGACAAAGGATGCTGCAAAGGTGATGTATCGAAAGAACCCCAGCTTTTTCCTCGGTGCCTGCGGTATTTTGTAGGGCAGAAGATCCAGAACCATGGCTGTCCAGCAGGCGTAGCCGCACCACCCCCGCCCAAAGATCAGTGGACCGAAGATTTTTGCCACTGCGTAGTGGATGGTAGCTGCTTCAAAAACGCCGAGGAACAGGTAATACCAAAATCCTTCGATCTGCATATTCTCGTGGGAGAGAACACCGAGGTACAGCAGCATATAGCTGCCCACCGCCCACTGCACGAACTGCCGGGCGTAGCGTTTTCCCGCAGCAAACAGCGCCGTGCCTACTCCAAGGCAGCCCCCGATGTAGCTGAAATTAAGCAGGTAGAACAGGTTGCCTTTTGCGAGCCACAGCGCCACCGCCACCGTTTCAAACAACAGGAACAGCAGCAAGGACGGAACATATTTGTAAAGTCTGTTATTGTTTCTCATCGTTTTTTACCCAGAACAGTATTTGGTTGCCCGGCAGACTGGAATTTATTTTTCAAACTTTTTATGACACTTTGGGCACTCTTTAGGGATTGGTCTATAACCAACAAGTGAGCAGCCGCAATAAGGACATTTCATCATAATGAGATGATATACAATGCTGCCAATCACAACTATTGCACCGATTAACAGGCACAGGTTGATTTTGTACTCCTTTGTTGTCATTGCGCCTATTACTGCGAGCAATATTCCTGTTACCAAGATGAGACAAGAAATGACAGCGTGCTTTTGTGGGCTATTGTTTTTCATATGGTCACGCTCCTTTGTCAGATTCCGAATTGTCGATTTCAGTATACCACATCGAACCGCATTGTAAAAGAGAGTATGTATACCGCCCGTAGGCGGCAATAATCAGTCCGGGGGAAATTCCAGTTCGGCAAACTCTGCATCGGTCAGCAGTTTCAGTTTTTCGATAACACATTCTGACAACTCCCGCAGGGCGGTCTCATCGGGCATCAGATAGCACTGCATCAGCCGCAGTTCGTGGATAAGCCCTAGCCGGGTGCCGGTGTTGTAGAGCATCATCAGCATGAGTTCTTCATGGTTAAAGTTCATGGCCGCTCCTTTCTTTTTTACATCCGCTGGGATTGCACTCCGGGGCATCGCACTTTTCCTTGAGATTCATCAGCACCGAAGGGCGTTCCGGCTGCTTGTCCAGAAACCCCTGTAAATCTTTGAAGCCGATGCTGTCCACATAATGCACAGACACCTCGCCATTGCGTTTGAGTGCGATCACATCGCTGACAGACAGGCTGTGTCCCTCAAAATCCTGCGGACGGGAGAGGTTGAACATCTGAAACAGCTCTTCCAAAACCTCGTCGCTCGGCACATCCTGCCACATGGCGGGCAGATCAGCATAGTAGGTGACCTCGTAATGCTCCGGGGCGGGCGTTTTGCCTCGACGATTCAACTCCCGCATAGAAGCAAATCTTTCATCGAAGATTTTTTCGTCATGCCGCAGCTGCATCACCATATAAACATCGCACCTTGCGTTCAGAAACTTCTGCGGGATGTCCGTCATGGGTTCACCGTCAAAATTCTGGTTCCATTTTTGCTGCATCGTCCACCTCACAGTTCTGGCGCAGAACGTGCAGACGATTTTGGCGCAGACGTATCACTTGCCAGTTCTGCCAGCTTTTCCAGTGTGGAAGGGCGATAGTCTGCACTCAGCTCCTCGGCTTCCGCAACTTTGTCCATGACGGCATCGTAGTCCTGCAATAGCCGCCGCCCCTTTTCCATGTGGTGCGCTTCCAGAATCTGCTCACGGGCTTCCTGAATGGTCAGTTCCGGGGCATCCAACTGCCCGCCGTCCATCACGGAATAATCGCTGTGGTAGAGGGTGTAGTCCCATCCATCCTCACAGGACTGGATGGCAAGATAACCTTTGCCACCCAGTTCCCATGCGGCCTGCTCGTCCTGTGTCTGAATTTCGGGGTAGAAGTCTGCATGGTTCCGCTCCATGACCTCGACAAACTGGCAGATGTGGAACACATTGCCCAGACCGCCCATGTCAAAGTGATAATCATCCAGATGTTCCACCCGTGCCGTAAAACTGCGCCCATCCGGGTAATCCACCTGAATCACGCCGCCATCGGGAATGCGATAGAGGTCATCATAGTGGCTGTTGATGAGACGAATATCCTTCGGCAGCGTTTCCGGCTCCCAGATGCGCCGTCTGCCGATGCCCGCCTGCGGGATGTTTTCGAGGATCTTTACGCTTTCCTGTTGGATGACCTTACGGTCATCGTCCGAAAGTTCAAACAGATACCAGTTCCGGGCGGCAGGGATGGTGTTTTGTCCATCTGGCGGCAGATTCTTTTCCGAGATCTGCCCACTTTCCAGCGGCTCGCCAGTTACCTTGTTATAAGTGGCAAAGCCGACCCCTGCACCGTTTTCCCGGAGATGCAGATAGCGTTCATCGTTGATAAGGTAGACCGCTTCTTTTATCTGCTCCATCAGCACCCACCTTCAAATTCCAGCGAAAACTTGCTGCGGCCATCGGCTTCACAGGACAGCAGCACGGTGGCATTGTAGGTCTTGCCCTTGGCACTCTTGCAGTCTTTCAGGCGGACCCGGCCATCCCGCAGCAGCTTATCTGCCACATGAGCGTCCAGATGCTTGCCCAGACGCTTAAAGAACGCATTGTCCTTCCACAGTACGAAACGGCACTCTCGGTTCTCGCAGAACCAGCCCTTTTCACGCTCCACAACATTTGCACCGCAGTTCGGGCAGATACCAATAATCTTGTTTTTCATAAGCGCATTCGCTCCTTTTTTCATTTCCGTGTTCTTTACCAGTTCGGTAATCATTGTATTGATCTCGGTCATAAATTCGCTCGGCTCCATTTCGCCACGTTCGATTTGCAGCAGCTTTGTTTCCCAATCGGCGGTCATTTCCGGGGATTGGATTTCTTCGGGCATCACAGTGATGAGGGCTTTTCCCTTATCCGTGGGCAGCAGAACCTTGGTTTTCTTGGTGCCTTTGCGTTCCAGAAAGCCCTTCTGTACCAGTTTTTCGATGGTGGCGGCTCTGGTAGCCGGGGTGCCGATGCCCTGACGTTCCACACCCTCCGGCATACTATCCGCACTGGCAGTTTCCATCGCATGAAGTAGAAGGTCCTCGGTGAAATGCTTCGGCGGGGACGTTTGCCCCTCTTTCAGTTCGGCACCGGAAACGCTGCACCGGCTCTGCTCCTGCACATCCGGCAGAACAGCCGGTTCTTTCTGCTTGCCCAGCAGCTCGCCCAGCATTTTTCGCTCCACTGCTTTCCATCCCTCGGACAGCACAACTTTGCCTTTGGCGGTAAATTCTTCGCCTGCGCAGATGGTAGTCAAGGTGGTTTCTGCATAGCAGTAAGGCTCACCCACGGCACAGAGCAGCCGTGCGGCAATCAGCCGCAGGACATTCCGCTCCCCGGCAGGGAGGGCGGCAAGATCTGCGTTTGCCATGCTTTTCGTGGGCAGTAGCGCATGGTGGTCGGTGACCTTGCTGCTGTTGATGACCTGCTGCACATGGATGGGAAACGGCTCTTCCACAGCAAACGCCCTACCCGTGTCCGTCACCAGCCCCGGAAGGGATGCCGCCAGATCTTCGGTCAGAAAGCGGCTGTCCGTGCGGGGATAGGTGATGAGCCTTTTTTCGTAAAGGCTTTGAGCGTAATCCAAGGTCTGCTGTGCCGTAAATCCCAGCAGACGGTTTGCATCCCGCTGCAATGCAGTAAGGTCATAGAGCTGCGGCGGGCTTTCGGATTTTTCTTTGCGCTCCATCTTCTGCACCGTGACACGCTCCTCCTTTCGGCATTTGGAAAGCAACAATTCGGCATCCGCTTTCTGTGCAAACCGTTTACTGGATGCGGTGCACCCGCTGGTCAGTTCCAGATCCACCGTGTAGAATTTCTCCGGCACAAAGGCGGCAATGGCGGCTTCCCGCACCACCGTCATGGCAAGCACCGGGGTCATAACACGCCCCACCGCCAGCGGTTGACCGTACAGACACGAAAAAAGCCGGGACGCATTGATACCGACCATCCAGTCGGCACGTTCCCGGCAGAGTGCTGCGTTGTACAGCGCATCGTATTCAGTTGACGGTTTGAGGTGGGCAAATCCCTCCCGGATGGCGTTTTCCTCCATGCTGGAGAGCCACAGGCGGGAGACGGGCTTTTTGCACCCCGCTTGTTGGTAGACAAGTCGGAAGATCAGTTCGCCCTCGCGACCGGAATCGCAACTGTTCACAATGCTGTCCACATCCGGGCGGTGCATCAGTTTTTGCAGGATGCCAAACTGCTTTTTGGTGCTGGCAGACACCAGATACTGCCACTTCTGCGGCAGAATGGGCAAATCAGCGATACTCCACTTGACGTACTTAGCATCGTAAACATTGGGTGGAGCCAGCTCCACCAGATGACCCACGCACCAGCTGACGAGATAGCTGTTGCCCTCAAGGTAGCCGTCTTTGCGGCTGGTGGCGCCAAGGACTTTTGCATAGGACATAGCGACGGATGGCTTTTCCGCCACGACTAATTTTGCGATAAAAATCACTCCAATCTGTTTCTGATTGCAATATGTACGGCGGCAAAACGCCGCCTTAAAATCAGATGGGTTCGGTATCTTCCTCGCCGGTTTCTTCCGGTTCATCCTCCACAGGAATCTCAAAGTCGCCCTTGTCCTCGGTGTAGTTTGCATCGGGGTCAAGAGCTTCTTTTTCGGCCTGCTTTTTCTGCTTCTGCTTCATAAAGGTGTAAATGCCGCCGCCAGCAACCAAACCGACCAGCGCCAGTACGCCTAAGAATGTGGCAGCATACTTCGTAACTTTGTTGCCACCAGTCTGTTCAGAACCGGATGCCTCCGCTTCTTCCGCAGCCTTTTTCGCATCCTCTTCGGCCTGTTTGCGCTCCTGCGCTGCCTGCGCCGCCGCTTCCTTTTCGGCGGTATAGGCTTCGGCATCTTCATCTTCCATCAGGGAGAGCAGGTCGGCTTCATCCACAAGGTTCATAAAGTGGACGGTCTGCTGTCCCTTGGCATTGCGGTCGATGACCAGATAAAAGGTGGCTCCCGACTTCGACACCAGCGTAATGAACTGCTGTCCGCTGCCATCGGAGTAGTCAGTGTGGTAATCGTCCACCAGCGTCAGATTGCCCTCCGGGGTCAGAGCACCGGTTTCCTCATCGGTCACGGTGACAGCCTCTTCCTCTTCGGTGGCAGCAGTCAGGACAGGCTGTTCCACTTCCTCCACAGGCTCGCCGTCATAGGCAAAAGCAGGAGCTGCCATGCCAGCGCACAGTGCCACCGACAGCACCAGCGCACATACCTTATTCATCATCTTCATTATCGGGGTCCTCCTTATCAATGGTAGCACCGACTGCGGACAGCGCAGCCGGGTTCGGGGTGGAAGTTGCGGACTGCCGCAGCAGGGCGGCAAGCTGTTCCGGCGTGACCTTTGCCGTCCGAACCATCTCGTTGACCTCGGCGGCTTCGGCCTCCTGAATCCGCCGCTCCAGACTTTCGATGCGATTGTTGATCTTGATGCGCCGTTCCTTCTCTTTTTCCAGTGAAGCGCGCAGTTTATCGAGTTTTTCGCTCATATTGTCCTCCTGTTATTTGGATAGCCGCCCGAATCCTGACAGGTATTTCTGCCAGTAGGACGAGTGGATATTGGCGTACTTGATGGGGTCTCCGGCACTGACCATCATACCGTTTCCGAGATATATTCCAGTATGGCTCATGCCGGGGGTGTCGTAGGTACCTTTGAAGAAAACCAGATCTCCGGGCTTTGCTTCTGCTTCGGAGATGTGCTGGCATTTATTCCAAAGACCGTTGGCCGTGGTGCGCCCGACATTGTAGCCGTTCTGGTTGTAAACCCAACAGACGTAGCCGCTGCAATCAAAGCCAGTTTCCGGGGTAGAGCCGCCCCACACATAGGGTGTGCCCACATACTTTTGGGCTTCCTTGTAGATGGCGGCAAATTCTTCGTCAGTCAGGGCTTCTGCCGGAACCTGATAGTCGATGCCCGGTGTGCCGGAGCCATCGGAGCCACCGGGCGGCAGACCGCCGTTAAACAGGTAGGGTCTGCCACCCAGCGTATCCTGAAAGATCTCGTACCGTTTCCATTGGTCAGCATCCAATTCTTCCCGGATGACTACTTCCAGCCCTCTGTTCACCAATTTGGTGTGGAAGATGCGGTACTCGTAAGGCACCTGCGTGGGTACCGGGATTCCTGCGGGAGTCATGACCCACACAGTCATATACCGGGTCTGCACCTCTACCCATGTGGTCAGCTTATACTGCTTTTTGAAGGTCTCCTTCAACTTGCCCTGCACTTCTGACCGGGTGTAATCGTCATAGAGAGTCGTGAGAAAAGAGGTCAACTGCCATGGGTCATGCTCGATGGGGTCAAGGTGATACTGGTACTCGTTGTAGCCGGGGTGGTCGGTGGGGGTGCGCTTAATTCTTTTATCCAGTTCCTTTTCCAGTTTCTTGTAGTCCTGCTCTGCGCCCCGGATGTCCCGATCCTCGGCGGAGTACATGGTCTGCCCGGACACCTGTGTACCGCCCGAAAAGAGGATGCCGCAGGAGGAAAAAACCGACATCACCATCAGGATGAGCAAAAGAAAAACGCCCACGATCACCAAAACGTGTGCGTTGCTCTTTGCAAAATTGGCAATGCCGTTGACGGCAGTGCTGACAGCCGACTTGCCCTTATCAATGACCTGCTCTACACCGGACTTAGTGGCAGATGCACCGCTGGATGTGATCTTTTGCCCGCCAGCGGTCTGTGCTGCGGTGCCGCCCGACCGGGCAGCAGCATAGTAGCTTTTGCGAACGTCCTGTTTCTGCCGCCACCGGGAAAGCCAGTTGGAACCACCCTCGCCGCTGTCACTATGAATGACGTTGGCCTCTCCTGCATTTTGTACCTTGTCCGGCTCATGGGCAGAAGATTTTGTAGCTCTGAGCTTCTTTTTTGCTTGGAGCTTGGCTTTCTTCTTGAGCTTACGAGAATAGCGGCTTTTGGAAAAATCCGCAGCAGATTCTTCTGTTTTCAGTCCCTCGTTGAGAGCCTGCGTGCCGACATTATCATCCTCATACTGGTCAACTTCCCGGTGAGCCGCAGACCGGGCAATGGCCGAAGCGTACATCTCTCGTTTCTGGGCTTTTGTCATGCGGGATGCTTCGTCCGGGGTGATCTCGGCTTTGCCAAAGCGTAGATGTTGTGCTTTTTCGGCAACTTTGTCGGCATCCAGTTTCAGTTTCTTTCGGGGCTGCGTCTGCTCCACCTTTTCCTTTTTCGGAGGGGAGCGTGTTGCAGTGCGTTCCTTGTCCTCCTCAAATTTCAGCTTCGGCTGTTTCTTATTCATGCTTTGCCTCCACAACTTCCGACAGGCGGGTGGTCAGGATGCGGTAGAGTTCAAGGTCTTTCGGAAAGTGGTCAACGAAGGGCAGGATCACGTTGCCGAAAAACAGCAGCCCTTCGCCCTCGCCGGAGTGGGTCACATAGGAAAGCTGATGGGGCGAAATATTAAGCTGTTTCGCAAGAATCTGCCGGTCGCCGTTGGCCTGATTCAGCATATAAACGAAGTCCGAATTTTCAAAAATATTCGATACTTCGGGACTTGCCAACAGATCCTTCACATTCTGTGTTAAGGCTGTCGGGATGCCGCCCCACTTACGGAAACGTTTCCAGATCTCCACGGAATAGGCGGCTGTCTGCTCGTCTTTCAGCAAAAGGTGGAACTCATCGGCGTAGTATCGGGTCGATTTGCCAACGGAGCGATTGGCGGTCACACGGCCCCAGACCTGATCCTGCACGATGAGCATACCCAGCTTTTTCAGCTGCTTTCCCAACTGCTTGATGTCATAGCAGACGATGCGGTTGTCGATATCCACGTTGGTGCGGTGGTTGAAGATATTCAGACTGCCCTTGACGTAGATTTCCAGAGCAGCTGCAACATGATGGGCTTCCGGCTCATCCTGCGTCAGCAGAGCATTGTAGAGATCTTCCAGCATCGGCACGGTTTCGGGACAGGGGTGCTCAAAGTAAGGAGCATAGATTTTGTGGACGCAGCGGTCAATGACCGTTTTCTCCACAGGCTTCAACCCCTCTTTGCCGCCGACTACAAGTTCGCAAAGGGAAAGAATAAAATCGGCTTTCAAAGCCAGCGGATTATCTTCCTCGGAATAGTTTGTGTTGATGTCCATGGGGTTGATATACTGGGTGCTGGAAGGGCTGATATGGATGACCTGCCCATGCAGACGTTCCACCAGTGGAGCATACTCCGACTCAGGATCGCACACAAGAATATCGTCATCCGTGACGAGAAAAGCATTGCAAATTTCTCGCTTTGCGCTGAACGACTTGCCAGAGCCGGGAGTGCCCAGAATCAGACCGTTGGGGTTTTTCAGCTTTTTGCGGTCCACCATAATCAGGTTATTGGACAGGGCGTTCAAACCGTAGTACAGGCTTTCCTTACCGTTGTCGAACAGCTCCTGCGTAGTAAACGGCACAAAAATTGCCGTGCTGCTGGTGGTCAGTCCCCGCTGAATTTCGATCTGGCAGTCTGCCAGCGGCAGCGAGGACATAAGCCCCTGCTCCTGCTGAAAATCCAGCCGACACAGTTCGCAGTTGTGCTTCTGGGCAATGCTGACCGCCTGAAACACGTTGGTTTCCAGTTCCTGCTCGGTCTTGCCGGTGTTCAGCACCAGAAAAGTGACAAGGAACATCCGCTCGTTTTGCGACTGTAATTCTTTCAGCAGGGCTTTTGCATCCCGCCCGTAAGTCGCTAAATCGGACGGCAACACGTCCATGTCGTATCCGGCGCGGACGGCTTTTTTCTGCTCCTCGATCTTTGATCTATCAAGTTCAGTAATCGTATGCTTGATGGTTTTGATAGCCTTGTTCTGGTCAACGGACTGGATGTGCATGGTGACGATCTGGCTGGAGTCCATATCCAGAAAGTCCTTCAAAAGCTGGTCGCTCAAATCAGAAGCCGTGATATTCAGAAAACTGACCGCCCCGAAGATGCCGCCCATCTGAAAGGTACGGCTGTTCTTAAACGCCAGCGCGGTGGGTGCAATGGCATCCTTTACGGACAGACCACTGGGCACAAGGTCTTTCCAGTTGAAGTGGAACTTATTGGCTCCGTCCATGTTCAGCATCCCGTGCATCAGCCGCAGACGCTCCGTACCGTCCAGCGGCTTAGCCAGAACGCCAAGTCTGTGGAAATTGTTCATCAGGTCGTTCTGGATGTGCTCCAACCGGGGTTTGACCTGCGCCATGCTGTCACCCTCGATGCCGTAGGTCAGGAATTTGGTCTTGGTCAGGCCGTTGTTGCCCTTGGAAAGCTGCTGCCGCAGCATCTGGGAATACTCAGCACGCACATCATCAAAACCATCCTGCTGGTATGGGATACGGATGGACTTTTCAAAATCTGCGCTGTCCGTGGCAGTGTTCACAAACGAAAGTTCAAAATGAATGCTCGAATCAAAAAAGTTGAGGAACGAGCACCATTCTTCAAAAATGGCCGTCTTGTCCTCCTGCTGAGCAAGCTGATAATTGATGTCCTGATACTGGATGGTGCGGGTGTAGTAGCCGGGACGGACACGGCAAGTGCCATCCTCAAACATCCGCTGGAACGGGATGCTCTCTTGTGCCGTGCGGGGCACTGTGGACTTGGGCGGCTTCTTGCCGTCCTTATTCTTTTTCAGAAACGGGATCATGGGCTTCATCTCCTTTCATAAGCAGTGCATAGTAATTGCGGGTCTTGTACGGACGCACCTTCGGGCGAACAAAACGTGCCTGAAGGTAGTACCGCAGGATCTTTTCGGCGGGCTGTCCGTTTTTCTGGTACATCGCCAGAAAGAACATGGGCAGCATGACTGCCATCATGCCGAGGGTAGCACCGGAATTGCCTGCGGTGTCCCGCAGAACAAAGAACAGTGGCACTCCTACGACTGCCGCTGCCCCAAAACAGATAAGCTGCCGGGCGGTCAGGTTGAAGGCTACTTTGGACTTCACCTTGCTGAAATCGCGCGGCACGGAAATATAAGCTGCCAATCAAGCACCTCCTTTAATGCGCTCCGAGGACGGATTTTGTCACGGAGCTTGTCTTGAACAGGCTGAAACAAAGCAGAACGGTGTAGCCCACAATGCTCCAAATGGAGTTGATGGCATCCCCGGAAATCGCTACGCTCTGGATCAGCACGGCATAAATTGCCACGCAGATGAGGATGAGGAAACCCTGAAAGCCCAATGCAAACAGGCATTTCAGGTAGTTCTGCCCCATGTGCGATTGCTCGTGGTTGCCCCATGTTGCCATGGGGATGGGCGCAAGGCTCACCATGCAATATATCTCAATCATTCTTCCGTACACGATGACAAAAATCACAATGGACAGGATGCGCATGGTAATGCCGATGAAAAAGGACTGCAAGAACAGCCCGAACAGGGGGCCGACGTCCATCTGCATCATGCTGGATTGCAGCATGGAAAGCCCGATGTCGTTCACCCGTGTGTTGCCGCTGATGATGCCGCTGGAATTTGCCACCACCTGCTGCGTCACGTCGAACACCGCCATGATGATGTCGAAAGTGTTGGAGATCATCCAGACCGAAACGGCAGTCTTGAAGATCCACTTCATCAGCAGCGCAGGTTCAAATTGTGCCATGTTGTTGTGCTCTGTGATGAGCTGAATCAGCTCATAACAGGCAATGAAGGTCAAAATCACGCCTGCAATGGGCAGCACCACATTCCGGGAGAGGGCTTCGATCATGGCGAAAACGCGCGGTTCAAAATTGGATGGCTTTGTGCCGACCTGCTGTGCGATGCTGCCCACCTGTGTATTGACATCATCAAACAGGCCGGACAGATTGGACATGATGGCCGCAGTCAGCAGCGACTTGATCCAATCTGAAATCGCTTTGAGAACAGTTTCCACTCAGAGCCACCACCTTAAAAGAAATGGTTGATGAGGGTCTTGAGCAGGTTGAGAACAAAGATGAGGTTCGTCAAAAAATTCATAGAAACAACTCCTTTTTGATAGAACGTATGGCTTGAAAATTCGCTCCACAAGTACAAAAACCGTTAGCCACGGTGAGTTGGAGCAATATGTATGGGCGGCAGATGCCGCCCGCAGTTTTTAGCCGAACAGACCGCTCAGCAGGGGAATCAGGGTAATGCCGATCAGGGCGACACCACCGCCAGCCATGAGCTGCTTCATGCCCTGACTTTTTGCGGAGGGATTATCGCCGCCGTAGCCTTCCATGAGGTTGACAGCACCCCACACGCCCAGACCGGCACCCAGTGCCACGACCAGAGTCTTCAGAACATCCACTGCACTGTTGAAAAATTCCATAATTGTATCTCCTTTGTTTTGAAAAAGTGACCCTGCACACGCCTGAAATCCAGTGATGAACTGCCGCAAACTGCGGCAAGCGCTGATTTGCTGGCGCGCCTTTTGGGCCAGGGTAAAAAATAACCGCTCGTCTTTGTCAGGCGGGCGGGAGTGAATCAACATCCACGAGGACGAACTGGTCATCCGAGTGGATTTTTTCTTTATGGCTCAGATATTTTTCAATATCCAGAGCGTTTTTGGGGTTGGCATCCGATGTTAATTTGTAGTTCGGATGCTGGGTCAAATCGTACTTGTCGCTCAAAAATGGGCGGACACCGCGCAGCTGCAGGATGCACTTGCCGCCATCCAGAACAGCAAGCTCATCCCGGCTCATCAGCTCGTGGCCGAGTTTCTGGTAGTTGGTGCCATAGCTTGGGCTATTGCCGCGGGTATCGGAATTGTTGTAGCTGTCGATGGTTTCCTTGCCGAGTGCTTCGGCAAGATCTTTAAGGGTAGTAGGCTCGCTGCCACCCAGAAATATCTGGCTGTCCATGTTGCCCACGATGGTATCCGCATTATCCTTGTAGATGGCTTTCAACTGGCTTCTGGTTTGCAGCACAAGGCAGGCCGAAATCTCGCGGCTGCGGATGGTTGCCACCAGCTTTTCCAACTGTGGGATTTGGCCGATATTTGCACACTCATCAATCAGACACCGCACATGGACAGGCAGCTTTCCGCCGTACACATCATCTGCCTTGTCACAGAGCAAATTGAAAAGCTGGGAGTAGATCATGCTGATAAGGAAATTGAACGTGCTGTCCGTATCCGACATGATAAGGAATAAGGCTGTTTTTCGGTCGCCCAGCTTATCCAGCTCCAGCTCATCGTACATGGTCGCATCCCGGATTTCTTGGATGTCAAAGGGCGAAAGGCGGGCACCGCAGGAAATCAGGATGGATTTTGCGGTCTTGCCGGCAGCCAATTTATAGAGCTTGTACTGCCGCCCTGCAAAGCTGTTTGGCTTCTTTTTTGCCAAATCTTCAAAGAGCAAATCAACCGGATTCTGATAATCCTCGTCCTCCTCGGACACCTGCATGGTGTTGAGCATTTCCAGCAGCGTAGCAAAATTCTGTTCCTCAGCCGGGGCTTCGTAGTGCAGATAGGCAATCAGCGAGGTCAGCAAAAGCCGTTCCGCCTTGTCCCAGAACGGATCGCCGCCCTGACCTTCACCTTTGGTGTTGGTCATAAGGGTCGTGACCAGCTTCAAAATATCCTTTTCCTCGTGGATATATGCGAACGGATTGTAGCGCATGGACTTGTGAAAATTTATGGTGTTCATCGTCCTGATTTTATATCCGTTCTTCAGCAAGGCAAGGCCGCATTCTTGAATGAGACCGCCTTTTGGGTCAGTCACCACGAATGAAACTGGATGGCTTTTAGACGTACATTGAAGCAAGTTCGGCTTGATAAAGTACCTTGTTTTACCGCTGCCAGAGCCGCCGACCACCAGCACGTTTTTGTTTCGTGCATTTTTGGGGTCAGGTGGACGGTTGCTCATCATTAGGCGTTCCGTTTTGGTCAGTATGATGTTGTCCTCAAATTTCGGAGCTATAAATGGTGCAATATCCGCCGGTGTGCCCCATCGGGCGGAGCCATACTCCATGCCGTGCCGGTACTTTTTGGCGTTTTTGCTTTTCAGATAGACGGCCAGCCTCAGTCCAGCACCGCAGCAGATGCCCACCAGAATATCCAGTGGATGCAGACTAGGAAGCGGGTTCGCAAATGCAGCTGGGAGCGTCCCCATCAGGGACACGATTTTGTCGCCCAGCTCCTTACCCTCGGCCAGCCGCCATGCCTCGCCAAGATTGGTCGCAGCCAGCCCAATCACCAGATAAGGCAGGTACAGGGCCAGCAGCTTGGTGAACTTTTTCTTGTTCATAAGCCACGTTCCTCCTCTTTGTGCCGTACTTTATCGGGGAGGTTGGCAATGGTCTGTGCCAGATTGTGCAGCTTGGCCAGCACAGAGGGACGCTCGGTCTTGCTCAGCACCGATGCCGAATACTCCTTGAATGCAGCATTGAGCGCATCAGTGTCCTGCGCCTTGAAGAAAATCAGGTACCGGGGCGGCGTGCAGGACAGGTCTTTCTGGATGGCGTAGTCGATGTGATACCGCTTAGCGTAGCGGTCAAAATCCTTGATGCCAGTCTTTTCGATTTCCAGATTGGTCACACCCCGGTTCTGCCGTATGAGCCGATTCATGGACTGCTTGCCCTGCGATGCACTCTTGTCGTACTGGCGCAGAAAGAACTGCGCCCCTTTCAGCAGAGTGCGGGCAGACAGTTTTACAGTCGAAATGGCAAAATTGACTGTTTTGTGCTCGATTTCTTCCTGCATTTCCATCACCTCCAGTGCAGAAAGTCGTGTTTAGCGGTCAAATCCGGCATCCTTCGGCGGGGTGGTTTTGCTTTCTTCCGGGCAGACTGCTTCATCGGGCACACGAACAACCATCATCCGATGCCCCAGCCGGATAAAATCTTCCGGCTGATGAAAATGCTCCTCGTACTTCTGTGCCAGCTCCGGGGTCAGGGATGCAAAATCTTCCTCACCCAGACCGACCACCAGAAAGGTTCCGGCGACCACATCATAGGCTTCGCCGCTTTCATCCCGCAAGGCACGGTTCAGCGGCAGACCCATCAGCTTACCCTCATCGTTGTAGACGATGGCTACCGGGTCACTGAACGGATAGCTGGCACCGATGTTGCCGCCGACTGCCTGCTGCAAAGATTTCAGGTCAGGGTCGATCTCGACCTGCTTCGGATACTGCCCCGGTACAATCTCCAGCACCGTCAGGGTGTTCTCGTTCTGTTCCATTATCGTCCTCCTCGAATTTGATAGAGATCTCCTGCCCGGCATGGGCGGCGTTCAACAGAGCTGCCACAAAGAAGCCGAAAAAAGCGCCGGCTTCAAAAAATGCGAAACCGATAAAAAAGTTCAGCATGGCACACCTCAGTCGATACAGATGCAGGGCAGTTTCTGGCCGTCAGCCATCAGGGTAACGCTGTGGCGCATCAGGTACTTCTGAAAGAGGTAGACCTGATCGATCGTCAGCGAGATGAACTCGCCATCCATATTGGTGCGCACCAGAATGACCGGACCGGTCAGATAGCGCTTGCCCGCCAGTTTCAGCACCTGCGCCGGGTTGTAGCTGAGCAGCAGCGAGCTGTCGGGGATGTTCAGGTACGCATCATCCTCGTCAAAGCAGGGCAGAATGTCGGGAGCCTCGTCCAGCGTGATGACTGTCAGTTCCATATCCGGGGCGATGGCAGCAAAATAGATCTCGCCACTGCTCCTGCTCTCCGACAGTGCCGCACAGATGTGCATATCAATGGTGACTTTCTCGGAACGAATAATGGGATTAGAATCATTTTTCATAGGCATTTTCTCCTTTTTTCTAAAGAAAAAGACCCAACCGGGTCTTTCCAATTCATATCCTGTCAGCGTTCTTCACTGTGCTGACGCTTTTTCTGCCACTGCTCCAGCAGCTTGATGATGGTATCTTCCATCTGTTTGGGCGTATAGCTGCGGGGAAAGTATTTTCTCAGGGTGTCATTTTTGATGGTCACCGTATCAAGCTCGCTCTTTTTCTCCTCGCCCATAATGGCAACGACCGTCTCCGTTGTAAAAGTTCCATCCTGAGCCAGCTTCTTGATACGCTTTGCTTGTGAGACAGAAGGAAAGTTCTGGGTATCATCCATTGCCCGGATCACTTCCTGCTGTTGTTCAGGAGAAAGATAGGAAAGCTCCACAGCAGGATTGAAGGACACGGTTTTGTTATCCACCATGTCCAGCAGTTCTGGAATAAGGTTGGTCAGACGGATGAAACGTCGAACAGTCTCACGACTTTGATTATTCTCTGCGCCCAGCTTTTCATTGCTCCGCAACTTCGACACAACTTGTGTCGAAGTTAAATCTGACCTTGTACCTTGATTTTTCATGGCATCCAACTTCATTTTGTACGCAAACGCTCTCTCGCTGGGCAGAATATGCTCACGCTGCAAATTGCTATCTACCATGAGGATTATGGCAGCATCATCGTCCATCTGGCGCACAATGACCGGCAGGGTTTCCAGTCCGGCCAGCTCCGCAGCGTGTTGACGGCGGTGCCCGGAGATAATTTCATAGCCGCCCTTCGGTCTGGGGCGGGCAATCAACGGCGAAAGCACACCGTACTGCTTGACACTTTCCACGGTATCGCTCATAGAATCATCGTCCAGAACCTTGAAGGGATGGTTCTTGAATGGAAACAGCTCTCCAATCGGAATCTGCTGCACCTGCTCGCGCTGTTCTTCCTGCCGGGATTCTTCGGTGGAAAAAATATCATCGTAGCTGCTCAGACTGGCGTTTACGCTGCTTTTCGGCATCGGCCAGCACCTCCTTCGTCAGAGATTTATAGGCTTCTGCCACTTTGCCTTTCGGGTCATGGACAAAGATGCTCTTACCCGCCGCGCTGATTTCCGCTGCACGGACGGAGTGGGGAATCGTCTGACCGAACACTTTGATGTGCTTTCCGTATGCCTGCCGGATCAGCATGTCGATTTGTCGGCCATAGTTGGTGCGGTTATCTGTCATCGTCAGCAGGATACCTTCGATTTTCAGCTTTGGGTTGATCTGCCGATGCACCTTGTTGATGGTCTGCAAAA
>ERZ827101.1697-NODE-1697-length-23647-cov-3.012292_pt1 | contig 23647 bp, 9 predicted proteins | sample MGYA00519869_ERZ827101 | MGnify/ENA primary metagenome ERZ827101 (study PRJEB31778, sample SAMEA3449256) | human gut metagenome | biome: human gut; feature: human-associated habitat; material: faeces | place: United Kingdom | collected 2010/2012 ...
ATCCGACAAGAAACGGTTGTGATTCCCGAAAAAATGTGCTATAATCCAGAAAACGCCGTACAGGCGCAAGGGGGGTCCGTTATGCCCACGCTGGTTCCCATTCTGGCGGATATTCGTTCCGGGGCCGAGGAGGCTCCGCCGGTTCCCAACACCACCTTCGGTATGCTGTTCGCCTGCTGGGCAATCGTGATCGTGCTGCTGGCCATGGTCGTCGTATTCATGCGGGCCAAGAAAAAAGATTACGCCCTGGCCGTTCTGCCGCTGACACTGGTACCCTTCGCCCATATTATCAGCGGCGTCATATCCCGGTTCCTGGATTCCCTTATCTTCCTGAGCTTCACCCAAATCCGTGTCCTCATCGATCTCACGGCGGCGCTTTTTTCCTGTCTTTTGCTGGGCTTTTCCTCACGCGGCATCCCCGAGAAACGCAACCGGCGTCTGTTTACCATTTTCTGCGCTGGGTTTACCATCCTGCTGATCTGGGTTCTCGTTTACAACACCCTGTCGACCTCTTCTCTCTAGCGGCGCGTCAGGCTGACATTGCTGACAATAAAGGAGAAAAAGCGGAGCCCGCTGTGCAGAAAGCCGCAGGGGGTTTGTGATCCGTGTTTTTTAGGACATACGTCTCCCAAACCCCTTTTATCAGTAAAAATAGCGGAAACACGGTGTGTTTCCGCTATTTTTCAGGTGCAGGGGGATTCGCGCGGACACCGGTCCACCGCGAACCGGCGGCCCTGTCCGGCCTCTTGCCCACCGCCTTTTTTATCGGACGCGCATGTCCACGCCTTGATTCTCCCGGCTTTCCGGGGTATAATGGACACACGATGAAAGGGGCCGTTGCCGTGTCGGATTTTCTCAAACGTACCTGGGCCGAGATCGATCTCGACGCTCTGCAGGACAATTATCGGGCCATTGCTTCCTCCCTTACGGGAAACAGCCGGGTGATGGCCGTGGTCAAGGCTGACGCCTATGGCCACGGGGCCGGGCAGACGGCCCGCACCCTCCGGGAGGCCGGAGCCACTTGGTTCGGCGTATCCAATCTGGACGAGGCCATGCAGATCCGGTCGGCCGGTATCACTGAACCTATCCTGATTTTCGCCTATACCCCCCCTTCTGAGGCGGCGAATCTCGCCCGGCTCGGCATTTCCCAGACCGTACTCAACGGGGAATATGCCACCGAGTTGGACGAGGCCGCCGCCGCCGCGGGGGTAACGGTACGGATCCACGTCAAAATCGACACCGGCATGTCCCGGGTCGGCCTGCCCTATCACAGCGAGAGACAAGACCGGGCGGTCCTGCGGGAGATTGAACGGATCTACGCCCTTCCCCATCTCGTCGGCGAAGGGGCTTTCACCCATTTTGCCTCGGCGGATGAGGAGGACGACGGCGGCTATACCCGGCTGCAGTTTTCGCGGTTTATGGAGGCTCTGTCCCTGCTCGAGCAGCGGGGGGTGGCGTTCCCACTCCGCCATTGCTGCAACAGCGCGGGGCTGATGCGCTATCCGGACATGCACCTCGATCTGGTGCGGCCGGGCATCATTCTGTACGGCCTCGCTCCGGCCGCCTGGATGCAGGGAATGCTGCCGCTTCGCCCTGCTATGGAGCTCAAGACCGTGGTATCCATGGTCAAGTCTGTGCCGGCCGGTACGCCTGTGAGCTATGGGCGGACCTTTACGGCCGCAAAAGATATGCGGCTCGCCACCGTGCCGGTGGGGTATGCGGACGGTTACGCCCGGGTGCTCTCCAACCGCGCCTATATGCTGCTGTGCGGCAAAAGGGCGCCGGTCGTGGGCCGGGTGTGCATGGACCAGTGCATGCTGGATGTCACCGCCATCCCCGAGGCGAGGGAAGGCATGACCGTGACGGCCTTCGGAAAAGACGGCGGCGCCGTGCTCCCGGTGGAGACGCTTGCGGAACTCGGAGGCACCATCCATTATGAGACCATTTGTTTGATCGGCAAGCGGGTCCCCCGGGTGTTTCGCCAAAACGGCGAGATAGCCGGGCGGCTCAACTATATTCTGCCGGAACGGTAATCCCGGCATCCGGACGTTCAAACAAGGAGGAGGCGGCGGTATGCCCCAATTTGTTCCCACCGTCCCCCGGCGGGAGATGGCGGTCGACGCCATCGTGACGGTGCATTATTTTGAATACGCCAAAAACTATGTCTTTGAAGGAGAAAAACACGATTTTTGGGAACTGCTCTACGTGGACAAGGGCGAGGTCGAAGTGATGGCGGACAGCACCGGCTACCGGCTGCGGCAGGGGGACATGATTTTCCATAAACCGGACGAGTTCCACAACGTCTTCGCCAACGGCGTGGTCGCCCCCAACCTCGTGGTGGTGTCCTTCGTCTGCCGTTCGGCGGCCATGAGTTATTTCGAGGGCAAGATTCTGCGGCTGGACGGGGACGAACGGGCACTGCTCTCCCGTTTGGTTGCGGAGGCGCGGGACGCGTTCGCCTCCCCTCTTGACGATCCTCGGACCGTCCAGATGGTCCGGGCGTCTTCAAGCGCCTTCGGCAGCGAGCAGATGGTGGTTTCCCTCCTCGAGCAGATGCTCATCCGGATGATCCGCCGGGGGGCTGAGCAGGCGCGGGAGGTGAAAGTCTCCTCCTCGGTCAAGCGCCGCTCTGACCACGACCTTGCCGAACGGGTGATTGCGTATATGGAGGACAATCTCTGCAACGGGCTTTCTTTCGCCCAGGTCTGCCGGTTTTCCGCCCAGAGTGCCACCAACCTCAAAACCATCTTCAAGGCCGCAACCGGCATGGGGGTGATGGAATATTACCGCATGCTCAAAATCGAATACGCCAAACGGCTGTTGAGGGAGGGCAGCGGCAACATCACCCAGATCGCCGACCGGCTCGGCTACGCGTCGGTACATTATTTCTCCCGCCACTTCAAGCAGGCTACCGGCATGACTCCCAGCGAATATACCCAGTCCATCCAGGCCAAATAGCATGGCGGCAGATGACGGAAAACGGCGAATACTGCATCGACATTCTGACGCAGATTTCCGCAGCGGACAGCGCGCTGAAGTCGGTGGCGCTACTGCTGCTCGACGACCATCTGCACCATTGCGTCGCCAAAGCCGCGGCGGAGGGCGGTACCGTCGCCGACGAAAAGCTGGCGGAAGTCAGCGCCGCCATCGCACGCCTTGCCAAATAATCGGAACAGATCCGCCATAAAAAAACTGCCGACGGGAGACACATGCACCCGTCGGCAGTTTGAAAAAAGAATTACGATTACAGGTCGAGGAAGTGGTCGAGGCCGACGGTCAGACCCGGGTAGGTTCCGGTGGAGACCTTGCGCACGGCCAGCAGCACGCCCGGCATGAAGGAGATGCGGTCGAAGCTGTCGGCGCGGATGGTCAGCTGTTCGCCGGAGTTGCCAAACAGCACCTCCTCATGGGCGTTGAGGCCACGCAGACGCACGGCGTGCACGTGGATGCCGTCCACCACCTGGCCGCGGGAGCCGCCATCGGTTTCGGTGGCGTCCGGAACCGGACCCAAGCCGGCCGCCTTGCGCGCTTCGGCGATGCCCTGCGCAGTGTGGAAAGCGGTGCCGGACGGAGCGTCCACCTTGGTCGGGTGGTGCAGTTCGATGACTTCCGCGGATTCGAAATACGGCGCCGCGACCTTTGCGAAATGGTCGGCGAGCACCGCGGAAATGGCGAAGTTCGGCGCGATGAACACGCTCTGGCCCTCACGCGGAGCTGCTGCGAGCGCGGCACGCACCTGGTCGAGCTTCTCTTCGGTCCAGCCGGTGGTGCCGACCACCACGTCGACGCCCTGCTTGACGAGGGCGAGCACATTGCCCAGCGACACGCTCGGCACGGTGAACTCCACCACGACGTCGGTGTTTTCGGGGGTGATGGCGGCCAGGTCGTCGCCTGCGTCGAGCGCGAGCGCGAGTTCGGTGTCGGCGGCGGCATTGACGGCGTCGACCACATGCGAGCCCATACGGCCCTTGGCGCCGACTACGGAAACCTTGATCATTGCAGCTCCTTGATGTTTTCGCGGACGCGCATGTTGCGCATGTCGTACGTTTGCCGTGCGCATGTGTTCGAAATCGCGTGTCCGCGTCCATAACGTGTTCCACTTATGAATCTAAAGAGACGCTTCGACGCGGAGGCAGGCGGCTATGACGCTTGACGATCGAACGTCGGTCAGCCGCGGCGGCGCACCAGCACCCAGCCGAACAGCGCGAACGGAATCGAACAGCCCACGAACACGGCGGGCAGGCTCAATCCCGCGCTTGGATTGAAATGGTCGAGCACGATGCCGGTGATCATGGAGCCGAACGACGCGCCCATCGTGCCGGCGGTGCTCACCCAGGACAGGCCTTCGGTGAGCGATTCCTCGGGCACGGTCTCCTTGACGAGGAGGTTGCCGGAGGCGAATACCGGCGAAATGGTCAGGCCGGTGAGGATCTCCACCAGTCCCATCACGATCAGGTTGCCCTGGCACAGGTGGATCACCACGAAGCCGACGGTCATCAAGGCGAGGAACATGATCATGTGACGCCAGCGGGAGCCTTTGAGCTCGCGCGAGCCGAAGACCAGCGCGCCCATGCAGGAGCCGACGGCCAGCATGGCGAGCTGCACGCCGAGCACGGAGTCGAGGTGCAGCGATTTCATGACGGCGGTCATGGACGTGTCGAACGCGGTGAACGCCATGTTGAACACGATGAACACGGCGAGGAGCGGCAGCACACCCGCATAGGTGAGCACGTTGCGTTTCCTGCGGTCGCGATCGCCCGTCTTGAGCCGATCCAAATCGAAACGGTCCGCGGAAACCGCGGCACCAGCGGCACCGCCGGCCGCCAATCGCACGTCAGCATCGTCCGTACCGGCCGCGACGACCGTGATTTCGCGCAATACCGGCGGTTGAGTGTCACGCAATGCGAAGAACACGGCACCGCCGAACGCGCAGGCGAGGGTCGGCACGAACAGCTGTGATACGGGATGCACGGACGCGGCCAGGAAAGCCGCCAGAATCGGCCCGAAGATGAACACGATCTCGTCGATGGCGGATTCGAGCGCATACGCGGTGTTGAGCAGGTCCTCCTTGTCGGCGCGGTCGAGCACGTACGCCCAACGGGTGCGTACGAGCGCGCCGAACGAGAACTGCGTCATGCCCATGACCACGGCAAGCACGAACAGCAGCGGAATCGGCACGCGCATCAGTGCGGCGAACGCGAAGCCCAGCATGACGATGACCTGCACCGTCAGGATCACCGGACCGACCTTGCGCTGGCCGAACCGGTCGAACAGGCGCGCGTACAGCGGCGTGACCGCGGCGGTGGCGAGCACGTACGCGGCGCTCATCACGCCGGCGATCGTCCAATTGTCGTACATGTGGTTGAGCGCGAGCACGATACCGAGGCCCATCATGGACATCGGCAGTCGCGCGATGGCTCCGGACACGCAGAACGCCTTCGTGCCGGGAATGCGGAAAAGCTGCGCGTATGGCGATTGCGTTTTCTGCGATTCGTGCGGTTCGTGCGATTGCGATTGCGGTTTCGCGCTCGTCACGCCGTCACCTTTCCCCGGTAGATGAACATGTCGTCGAACAGTGGCGGCACTTCGCCGTCGGCGCTGCCGCCGAGCCGGGCGACCGTCTCGCTTGCCGTGCGGTGCGCGATGCAGTCCAACCCCTTGTGGTCGTAGAAGCTCACGTCGCAGTCGGAATCGGTGTGCAGGTAGAACGCGGGCACGTCCCATGCGGCGAAATGCTCCTGCATGCGTCTCCAAAGCTGCCCGCCCACACCGTGGCCGCGCACGTCGGGGTTGACGATGAACAGTTCCAGCTCGCCCATGGTGGTTTCGTTGGCGCGCCCTTCGCGTTCCAGATCGAGTTCCACCGAGAAGCCGGATTTCAGCGCCGCCATATGCTTGGCGGCCTCCGGATCGGCGTCGATGCGGCGTTCCAAGGCCTTCATTTCCTCGCCGACTTCGATTTCGTCGAGCTGCGGCGCCTCGCCGGCGACGCGGATGAACGTGACGCCCGCGAGTGTGCCGTCGGCGGCGAACGCGCCGTTGGCGAACGTGGTCGGCAGCAGGTAGTGCAGCACGAAATATCGGGAGATCAGCCGCGACATGTCCGCGCCGACCTTGTCCACATCCTGCGGCCAGGTACGGTCGAACAGGTCGACCACCGCGTCCAGATCGCCCCAGACGATGGGACGGAAGACGATTGCCGATGCGTTGTTTGTTCCGGCACCCATGCCGGCGTTCGGGATTGCGGTTGCGCTGTTCGCAGCCATATCAAACACTCCTTAACTGTCGTTGCGTCCGGCATGTGCGCCCGCCCACACATGCTGCACGAGGGTAGCGGCGTTCCTCCACAACGCTGCCTGCATAGCGGTTTCTCCCGCAGGCAGGCCGGAAAGCGCCGCTCCCCCGCTTTCTTCGGTCAAGGAGCCATTGCGCACCGGCACTAGTCGTTGTCGGATTGCTGCGGAATTCCGTAGCTCAACTCGGCAAGGATCTCTTCTTCTGTTTTGTCGAGGGCGTCAAGCTCCCGATCGGCCTCGTGAGGCTCACTCACATAGTAGAGACAGGCGTCGATTGCATCCAACGGAACCCCTTCCATCGCCGCGAGCAGCAGGCGGTACAGGTCGAGCTGTGCGAGCTTCTCCTTGATTTCGTCCGGTTTGCGTGGTTTTACGCCGGTTTTCCAATCGACCACGGTGTAGCGTTTCGTCTCGTCCGTTTCGTCGAGACCGCCGAAGAACACCGCGTCGAGTTTGCCGTTGACGATGGTGCCGAGCTGGGGCATGTCGACGACGAGCTGGCGTTCCGCCCATGCTGGACGTCGTTTTGCCCACGGCGAGGCGACGAGACGACGCTGCCAAGCGGCCAGTTTCCGTTCGTCTCGCAATTGGGCGTCCTGCGATGGTGCGTCCTGCGATTGCACGCCGCCGTTGTCCGCGTCGACTTGCGTATCACCTATCAATGCGATCAGTTCCGCACGCGACTGCGCGGCCATGCCGGCAGCACCTTCCGTACCGCCGATGCCGTCGACGTCCGCATCCGCCATGATGAAACGCTCAGCCCATGCGTGGAACCGCGTGCCGAGCTGTGCCGCCGGCGAGGCGACGTGCGGAATCGGACGGACCAGACCACGCCAGTAGGCGCGGGAGTCACGCTCGCCCATGGAGCCGGCGCGCGCTTGCAGCGAGGTGACGTTTTGGCGGCCGGCAGCAAGGATACGTTCGCCTTTGGCACGCACGGCCTCGTCGAAGGCGTCCTGCGATTCGCCTGCGTCAGCCGCGTCCGGTTCCGGCATGAGATGTTCGTCGGCGACGAGCAGTTTGGCGAGACGCAGCAGTGAGTTTCCGGTTTCCGGCGATGGCGTGGCGGATTCATCGGCAACGTCGCCCTGCGTTCCCGTGGATTCAGCGATATTCGGTTCGTCGGATTCGACGGCACGTACCTGTTCGGCCGCGGCACGCAGCTTGTCGGCGACATCGGCGCTCAGATCGCACGGCCAAGGCAAAGTATGGTCGTCCGAGACCGGTTCGAGCGGCGTGTTCCACGCATCGCTCACCACGGCATTCTCGAAATCGCGGGCGTGTTCGCCTACGAAATAGCCGTCGGGCAGGTCAAGTCCCAGCGTGTGCGGGGAGCCGTCCACATCGTCGGACAGGTTGTCCGGTTCGCGTACCGCGGTGACGATTCCGTTCATCGAATCGCGCGTCTCCAGCCAGAAATTCGACGGCGCGGCGCTTTTCTTTCCCTCCGCCAGGCGGGAGTCGCGGCTCGTCTCGTTGCATCCGCTGTATACGAGCAGCGCCTCGTAGCGGGCGCGCGTCAACGCCACGTAGGCGAGACGGCGTTCGTCGGCGTGCAGTCGGCGGCCGTATTCCTCCTGTTGCGTCAGGTACAGGCTTGCCGGATCCATTCCTTCCATATCGTCGACGGCCATGGTTCGCAAGGTGCCGAACACCTCGTCGTCGATCACTTCCGCATCGTCCAATCCGTCGAGCGATTCCACGGGATTGCCCCCGATGGGCGCGTCGTGCGGGAATCGTGGCAGGATATCCGCGTCGGCGCGCACCGGAACCGGCACCGCGGACGGGTCTTCCAGCCAAGTGTGGGCTTTTTCGAAGTATTCCGGCGGCTCCCATACGCCGTCGCGCCGACCGCCCGGATGGTCTTCGTCCGTTTTGACGCTCAGGCGGTCGCCTTGACTGGACGGGAAGGTGCCGTCGCGCATGCCGACCACGGCCACGGCGTCCCATTCCAGGCCTTTCGACTGGTGCACGGTCATGAGCACCACATCGACGGGGGTATCTGGTGCGGTGGCGTTGTCGTCGGACGCGTCACGCAGCGAATCCACCCACGAGATGAACGCGCGCAGGCTTGGCGTGCCCTGCGCGGCGATTTCCTGCAAGTAGGTGTCCACCAGAGACAACATCGCGTCGAGTGACGAAGCGGCATGCGATGTGACACGATTGCCGGCATCCGGATGCCGCATCCGTTCGGCGAGCAGCAGGTCGATGTCCAGTCCGAGCGCGGTGATGGCCGTGCGTACCACTTCCGGCAACGGATGGCCGGCCGTGCGCTGCACCTGTTGGATGACGCGACCGGCGTGGATGACGCTCGCGGCTCCCGTACGGCTCAATACGCCGTCGACGAGGTGCCGCAGATCGCCGCGCAGCAGCACGTCGATCAGGAAGACGGCGTTGGGCACTTGGTCGCGGTAGGCGCGCACGGTGGCGCGGATGTCGGCGTCGGACGGATTCGCATCCGCCTCCACGATGCCGGCCGACACGAGCGCGCGGTAGCGTTGCGCGGTGTTGAGCCGTTCGGCGATGCCGGCGAGCGCCTGCAGATCGTCGGCGGACAGACCGAATCGTGGCGTGGCGAGCAGCCGCATGAGCGCGGCGCTGTCGGTGTGGTCGCATACGACGTGCAGCAGGGCGAGGATGTCTTTGATTTCGGGACGTTCCAGGAGTGCGGCCTGGCCGACGACGAGTGTGGTGAGGCCGGCTTGTTCCAGTGCGTCCTCGTAGGCTGGCATCTGCGTTTTGGAGCGGAACAGGAGCGCCACGTGCGGACGGTTGTCTTTGGCTCCGTCGGCGAGCTCGTTTTCGGTTGGCGTGTGCAGTGCGATCGCTTGTTTGGCGAAGCGTACGATGGCGTCGATTTCCTGGCCGAATGTGGCGTAGCCGAGCACGCCGAGCGTACCTTCGGGGGCATTGTCGATGTTGGCGAGCGGGGGCACGTCCACTTCGCGCATAAGCGAGCTGCCGCGACGTCTGGCGGGCAGGCGCAATGGTTTCGTCAGATTGTTGGCCGCTTCGAGCACCATGCGCGAGTTACGTCGGGTGACGGTCAGCGTGTAGGGCTTGTCGGTGGCGTCGTGGCCGAAGTCGTGTTGCAGCATGCGGAATGCGCCTGGGCTGGCTCCTCGCCATGCGTAGATCGATTGGAAGGGGTCGCCGACGGCGTTCACCGCGCTGCGATGGGTGGAATCGGCGTGGAACAGTGCGGTCAGGAGGGCCGCCTGCGTGGTGGAGGTGTCTTGGTATTCGTCAAGCAGCACGTGCGTGTAGCGTTTGCGGTAGGTGGCTCCGATGGAGGGGAATCGGGTGACGAGTTGGAATGCGGCGATGGTGAAGTCGCTGAATTCGGCCATGTTGAGGGCGCGTTTTTCGGCGTGGTAGTCGGCCACGAGGTCGAGTAGCAGGTCGCGTTTGCGGGCCGTGCCGGCCAACTTCGCGGTGTTGTGGACGCACAGTTGGTGGCATTGGGCGCGGTATTCGCGTTTGCGCGCTTCGAAGGCGGTGTCGGATTCCTTTTTCTTCTGTTTCGGAGCCTTGCCCACTTTCGGCTCGTCATCGGGAACGTCCTCGTCTTCAAGCGCTTTGGCCACTTGCGCCACGAACGCCTTATCCCATGCGCGCACGCGTTCCACGGCTTCGTCGAAGCTGGTGCAGTCGCTGCCGATCATGGCTCCTGCGATGGCGTTGGATAGGGTGAACACGTTGCCGGCGATGGTGGAGAATTTGCCGAGTTCGTCGCCGCCTTGGTCGAAGGCCATGAGCTGGTCCATGTGCTTGTCGAGCACGGTGTGGATGAGCTGCAGCGCTCCGGCTTCGCTCAATGGCTGCGTGTTTTGGTCGAAGCCGACGAGCAGGCCGTATTGGCGCACGATGGTTTGGAAGAACGCGTCATAGGTGGAGACTTCCGGTTTGAGGAAGGCGACGCGTGTACCGCGTCCGGCTTGGTTGCGTGTCACGGCAGCGGAGACGCGCGAAAGCAGTTCGGAGGCGGCTTTGCGTGTGAAGGTCAGGCCCAGAATCTTCTCGGGACTGATGCCCTGGTCGATGAGGGTGATGATGCGGCGGGTCATGGGGGAGGTTTTGCCGGAGCCGGCGCCCGCCACCACGACCACGTCCTCGTATGAGGGGGCTTGGATGACGGCGGCCTGTTCCGGACTGTCGGTGAATTTCGGCGTGGCGGCCGGCACAGTGCCCATCGCATCGCCCTTTGCTGTGGCCCCGTTCGTTGACATGCTTCCGTTCATACCGTTACTCCCGTTCATGCCACGGTCCTTTCGAATACGGTGTTCTGCTCGCCTTGGCAGGCCGGGCAGACCCCACTGCCGTACGTTCTGCAGTATCCGACGTGTTCCACGGTCGGACGCGCGGTGATGCGGGTGGCCCGGCTCGCCGCGGCCGCATAGAAGACGCGGGCGATCATGGTCAGCGACCATACCGTCATCTTCGACCGCGATTCCAGAAGTTGCTTCCAATGTTCTTCGCTGACCTGCGCCGGCCGTTCGACGTCGTCGAGGCCGCTGGTGAAGACGCTGGCCATTTTGGGCACGTATTTGCGGGGTATGAAATCGCCCGCGTTGATGCTTCCGCCGGCGAACAGCGCCTGCTGGTGGTACGCTTCGTCGCCTTGCCCTTTGCGTGGCGCGGGTGCCGCGTATTCCATGACGTGGAACAGGGCGCTTTGGGTGATGTCCGGCATGGCTGCGATCGCCTGCGCGCCGCGTTTTCCGCCGTGTTCCGGGAATGCGAGGCCCAGCTGGTAGCAGACGAGCTGCAGGTCGCTGAACAGGGAGCGTCCGTTTGGCACTTTGCCGGTTTTGTAGTCGATCAGCCGTACCTGTTCGCGGCCGTCTGCGGTACGGCGGTGTTCAAGACGGTCGATTCTGCCCGACAGGCGTACGGTGAGCCGGTCGCTCATGCCGGTTTCCGGCCAGCCGTCGACGAGCGCGCCCATGATGGCGATGAGTTCGTCGCGGGAGATCGGAGCGTTGCCGTCGATGGCGTTGTAGGCGTCGAGGATGTCGTCGAAGTCGAATCGCGCGGCGAACTGCCGTTCCGCTTCGGCATGGTCCAATGTTCCCACGGTGATGGTTTCGGTGTTGTTCGACGGGTATCCCGTACGGTTCGACTTGACGAAATATGTGGCGATGTTGCGCAATGCGACCGACGCCTTCGCGTCCTTGCCGAGCGCCTTGTACCGTTCCTCGGGGTCGTCGATGGCGTTGAGGTCGCCACGTAGGGTCTTGTATCGGCTGATCATCCATTGGGCGATTTCGTCGATGTTGTCCTCGTCGCTTACCGCGGTGTGGTTTTGGGGCAGGTCGAGGCCGGCTTCGGTGGCCTGTTGCGCGACGGCGTGGATGAGCGAGCCGAAGCTGGTGGCCGCGCTGCCCATGCGTGGGCCGGCGAAACGGTTCTCCAGCATCCAGCACACCGGGCACGCCCACAAACTGTCCACGGCGGATGGAGAAAGGGTGACCACGTCGGATTGGCCGTCTGTTTTTTCGATGGATTCCGGTTGTTCGATAAGCTTCGCCTTGTCGGCATGCTCCGTTTTTCCGTCAGATTCCATCTTGCCGTCGATTCCCGTCATATCGTCGGCTCCCGCATGTTCCGTAAGGAACGCCCAATTGTCGGGATTCGCGGCGGCGATGCCATGCGATGCCAACAACGCCAAGGCTTGCGCGGCATCGCGCGCTTGGGGGGAATCGGCCGGCGCATGGGCCAGCACGCTTCGCGCGGCGGCGACCAGGCCACGCGGGTCGGCCTCCAGTCCCGCGTATTCGCCGGCCTCGCCGACCGCCGTGTACACGCGTGTTTCCGCATCGGCATCCCGGTCGCGGTCGAACCATTCCGGCAGGTAGCCGTAGAGGAAGTCGGACGGCACATGGTCTTCGTTGAGGACCGCGCTTACCGTCACGCGCTCATCGGCGCGGGTGAGCGCCACAAGGAGGCTTTTCTGTTCGGAGGCGAGCACCGCGGCGAGCTGCGCGTTTTCGCGGCCTGCGGAGGTGACGATGTCGTCGGACAGTCGTCCATGCAGCATGATGTCGGCGAGCTCCTCCCCGCCGAACAGGGTGTTGCGCGGCGCGAGGTTCGGCCATTGGCCTTGTTGGAACGCAGGCATGAATACTAGTTTCCAATGTTTTCCGGCAGCTCCGGCGGGCGTGGCGAGCGTCACGGCCTGATCGATCGGCGCGGTGTGCGCCAGGGAGTCGGCTTCGATGGCGAGCGCGCGGACCTGTTCGATGAACGCGTCGATGGTGTGCGCTGCCGTCACGCCGTTCGATTCGCCGCCGGACGCGTAGCTGAACAGGCGCATCGCGGTGTCGAGCCGGTCGTTGGCCGCGCGGCCTTCGGCGTTGTTGCGCAACGCCGTTTTCTGCCAGATTTCGGCTTTGCCGAACGCCTGCCATGCACAGTCGAGCATGTATTGCGGTTCGTGGGATGTCAGGCGTGCCTCCGACCGCAGGGTATCGTCAAGCGTTTTCCACAGGCGTGCGAAGGCTTGCGCTTGGGGGTCTTTGCGGCCCAGTACGGAGGCGATCGCGTCGAGCACGCGGTCAGTGTCGCCTTCCAATAGCAGGATGTACAGCGCGTTCATGCCGAAGGATGGTTCGTCCGCGTCCTCAGCGGCACGCTCTCCCGTCATCAGCCGGTCGTCGGTGTCGATTGCCGGCAGGCCCATGTCGGCAGCGTTTTCCGTGTCCGACGCCGATGCCGCCACGCGTGCGGTGTGGAAGGTTTCGACGTAATCGTTCCAATCGTCGATCAGCTGTGGCAGCAGCGCGCGTCCGGACGTGTCGGACGTGGTCGGATCGGCTGTATCGTCATGCAAAACCGTGGCCAGCGAGCCGAGCGCGTTCATCGCCGATTCGACCACGCACAGCCGAGCCGGACGTTCGCCGGGGGTGGTGATCAGCGGCGAGTTCATGATTGATGCGACGCGTGAGCGCACGTATGCGCCGGCCGTGTCGAGGTTCATGGACGAGGTGGCGATGCCTTGCCGTTTCAGTTCGGCCAGTTCGATCATGGAGAACAGGCCCTGCACGAACGGTTCGTCCTTGAGGGGGTGGGTCACGCTCGAATAGCGTACGGGCACGCCGTCGGCGCGTAGCCGTTCGCCGAACGTGCGCACGGTGGCGTTGTCGTGGGCGATCACGGCCATGTCGTTCCAGTCGCGGCCGTGTTCGAGATGTTCGGTTTTGATTTTCCACACCACGTCGTCGAGTTCTTCGACGGTGGAACGGTACATCGCGGCTTCAAGACTGCCGTCGTGCGTCTCCGGTATGGCGATGGCCGGCATTTTGCCGGGGCGGTTCGCCAGCGCGTCGTCGGTCGATTCCGTGCTGGCGATGGTCAGGCTCACGCGGCTCGCCACCGCGGCCAGGTCCATGCCTTCGGCCATATGGGACGGTTCCAGCCGTACCAGTCGCGTGCCCAATCGCGATTGCGCCATGTTGAACAAATATTCAGGGTACGATCCGCGGAACGTCTGCACCGCCTCGTCGGGGTTGCCGACGAGCAGCAGTCGCACGCCACGGTTGCGCAATGCGGTGAGAAAGTCGAAGCCGGCGAGTGTGGCGTCCTGGAAATCGTCGACGATGACGAGTTTCGGCAGGTCGGACGTTTCGGCTTCGTTCACGGCGGCCGCGGCGTCGATCATGAGCTGCGAGGCGTCGAGACGGTATTGGTCCGGATATGCCTCGTTGATGGCCTGGTTGTATTCGGCACGCAGCGCGAAGGCGAGCCGCCATTGCACGCGCAGTCGTTCGCGTCGTTCGTCAAGCGTGCCGTGTTCGTCGGCAGCGCGGGAAATCAGCGCGTCTTCGAGTTCCGGTTTCGCGCCGATCTCGTTCATGCGGGCAAGCATGTCGCGCAGCTGGTTGGCGAAGGCGTCGGTGGCGTCGTCCACCACCATGCCCGACCAGTCGGCGACCACGAAGTAGGTGCGCAATAGCGCGCAGGTGGAGCATTCGTCGCCGTGCTCGGCATGTTCGGCATGCCTGGCGAGCACACGGCGGATGACCACGTCCTGTTCGGCCCCGTTGAGCAGTTTCGGCAGGGGTTGTCCGGCATGCGATCGCACGGCGGTGACGGGGCGTGCCTGCGAGATCGCGGACAGTTCGCGGATCACGGTGTCGCCGAGCCGGTCGGCCACCTGTCTGCCGGAGACCGTCATCACGGCGTACGCGTCGCCATGCCGCTTCATCGCGGCGACCAGCATGTCCAGCGCGAACCGGGTCTTGCCGCTGCGGGGTGCCCCCGCAACCAATGTCACGTCATCGAGATCGTCCACATCCATCATGTCTCCCCAGCTTAGCCGAACGGTCCGGCCACGAATCGCATATCATCGTCCGAAGCCGTCCTGAAAACGTCATCGTGGACACCGCCATCTTTATATATGGACATCGATACCCTCTACAAAGTTTTTCGGACACCGCCACCAATAAGATTGACTAGCGGCGCAGCCCGGGAAGGTTCAACAGCGAACAGACGGCCTGCCCATGACGACGAGTACGGTCGAAGCATAGACGCAACGCACGGAACCGGGCAGGAACTACAAGAAAGAGGAAGCATGGAAGCCTCAAGGAGCATTCCCCCTCAGATTCCCGGCTACACACTGATCAAACGGCTGGGCTCCGGTTCCGAAGCCGACGTGTACCTGTACCAGCAGCTTTCCCCGGCCCGTCAGGTGGCCATCAAAATCAGCAAGAACACGCTCGACCCACGTGCCGCGGTCCGCTTCCGTTCCGAAGCGAATTTCATGGGGCAGATCTCCACACACCCCTACATTCTTTCCGTCTATGAGAACGGCGTGACCGTCAACGGGCGCGGCTACACCGTGTTCGAATACGCTCCGGGCGGCAATTACAAGACGTTCCTCGAGCATGGCCGTCTCACCGCCGACCAGATGCTCACCGTCGGCATCGATCTGGCGAGCGCGCTGTTCACCGCGCATCGCAAAGGCATCATCCATCGAGACATCAAGCCCAGCAATATTCTCATCAACGCGCACAATATGCCCATGCTCGCCGATTTCGGCATCGCCGGGACCGTCTATGGGCGTCCGGGTGTCGGCTTCACCATCGCGTGGGCCGCGCCGGAGGTGCTTGCCCAAGGCGGTGGCGGTAATGAATCGTCCGATATCTATTCGCTTGGCGCCACGCTGTTCGCCATGCTGATCGGCCAATCGCCGTACGAGTATTTCTACGCCGATGTGCTGGGCGATTCCCAACGGCAGGTGCGGGCCGAACGGCTCAAGTCCGTCATTCTCAACAATCCGCTGCCCAAGCTCAACCGTCCCGACGTGCCGGCCGAAGTGGAACGGGTGTTGCGTAAGGCCTTGAGCCGTACGCCCGAGGATCGTTACTATTCCGCGTTGGAGCTCGCGCGCGACATGCAGCGCGTGCAACAGGCCTTGTATGGCCGTGCCGTGCAGACCACCGTCGAGGGTGTGCCGGATTATCCGCAGAACATGTACGCGCAGACTTCCACATTCGACCAGTCCGCCCCGGTTGCGAAACAGCATGCCCGGTGGGTGAAGCCGTTGGCCGTCACGGTTGCTGCGGCGGCCGCCGTGGTCGTGATGGCGTTGGCGTTCGTCACCGTCGTCATGCCGAATATGGATGCGGCTTCCGACAACAGCAAGGTGCAGGTGCAGAACCATGGCACCCAGAACCATGCCGAGAACGATCCCGATTCGGCGATCACGTCGGGCAGTGTGCCGAGCGTGCAGGATCTTACGGGCGAATACACCGCCGACGGCAAAGTGCGGTTCACGTGGGTCAATCCTTCTCCGAAGGATGGCGATTCGTACGCGTGGTCGCTGGTCGGCGATTCGGGAACCGACCCGAACGCGCAGGGCACCACCACGGAGTCGACGCGTATCGAAATCGATCCGGCCGACGGCGCGCAGACGTGCGTGCAGGTGAGTCTGGTTCGCGCGGACCGGCAGATGTCCGAGAATCCCATGATTGCGTGCGCGGCCAAGCCGTGAGTTTGCGGCCGGATGCGGGTGACATGAACCGATACGAACCAATACAGCCCGGCATGCATGCGGGCAAACAGGTAGGCGCATGCGGTCGGATGCGCGGTCAAGCAAAGTTTGGGCACAATCAGGGAAGAGCCAGTCGATGAGCAAGCATAGGAACGCCGAGAACCAGTCGGCGCAATCGTACGAACGGCAGTTGCGATTCGGGTCGATGCTGCGCAAGCTGCTGCCTTCCGGCAGTCGCCGGTGGATCACGCCGATCGTCATGCTGCTGCTGTTGCTGGGCATCGTCGCCGGAGCCGTCATCGTCAGTTCGGTGACGCAACGTCACGTGCAGCTCGACGATGGCACCGTGTGGGTCACTTCGCTCAAAGACCGCAAGGCCGCCCGTTTCAACGTGCGCAACCGGGACGCCGACGCGGGCGTCGCCTCCACTGCGGCCCGGTTCGACGTGGCCCAGCATGATGGCTCCACCGTGATCTCCGAAGGTACGAAGGCCAGCAGCATCGAGGCCTCCACCGTCAGCGAAAACGGCAACACCACCATCAAATCGGATACGCGGACCGTCGTCGGAGGCAACACCGCGGCGTTCATCAACGTCAAGACGGGCAATGTGTGGGTCGGGTCCGCCGATGATGTGAAATCCATGAATCCGACCACCGATTCGCCGAAGATGAAGCTGGGGTCGGGTGGCCGTATCGCGGTGACGCATGACGGTGTCGTCTACGGCTACCGCACGTCCGACGGCGCGGTGCTCAGTGTCGACGGACCTCAGGGAACGCCCGGCAAGGATGCGACGATCAAGGGCGCCACGAATGTCGAATCGTTCACCGTGGTCGGCAAGACGCCGGTCGTAGCCGGTGCCGGCAAGGTGTTCTGGCCGAAGGGCAGCGCGGATATCGGCCTGCAGGGTCAGGCGACGTTGCAGGCGCCATCCACGGATGGCAGGCAGACTGGCTGGGTGGCGGTTTCCACGCCGCGGGGCATCGCCATGGTCGATTTGGGCAGCAAAAAGGTCACGCAGCTGCCGAACGCCGGCAAGGGCGATGCCGCGCAGCCGGTGTCCACCAATGGCTGCGTGTTCGCCGCGTGGGCGCAGAAGGCCAACAATTACATCAGGGTGTGCGCGGCGAACGACAAGGACGCACAGTTTTCCTCGTTGGAAGATGTCAATCCCACCTCGCAGCTCGTGTTCCGCACCAACCATCGTCTGGTGGTGCTCAACGACGTGGTCAACGGCAATGTGTGGAATCCGCAGGAGTCCACCAAGGTCATCAAAATCCAGTGGAACAAGGTGGAGACCAAGCAGTCGAAGCAACAGCAGCAAAACAACGACAGCGCCAACAACCAGCACAATTTCAGCAAGAACTGTTCGGCGCAGTCGGGGCAGATCAAGGCCGTGGACGATTCGTTCGGCGCGCGCGTGGGATCGCAGCAGATTCTCGACGTGTTGCGCAACGACGAGCAGACCGACTGTTCCGTGCTGCGCATCACGTCGGTGAGCGCTCCGGATGGCGCGAACATCACCGTCTCCCCCGTGTATGACGGCCGGTATCTGCAGCTCGACGCCTCCGGTGCCGCCGCGGGCAACGTGTCCTTCAGCTATGAGATTTCCGACGGACGCGGGCAGACGTCCAGCGCCACCGTGTCGCTCACGCTGGCCGGCGGCGACGACCATGCGCCGCTGCAGAGCGACACTCCGCCGGAAATCGACGTGGAGCAGGGTGCTTCGTACACCGCGAACGCGTTGGGCAGCTTCTCCGACCCCGACGGCGATCCGCTGACCTTGGTGTCGGCATCGCCGCAGAACACCGATCAGGTGACGGTGTCCACGCGAGCCGACGGACAATTGGTCTTCAACGCCGGTTCGATGTCGTCCGGCAGGGCGGGCATCGAGGTCACGGTGTCCGACGGCCAGCAGACCGGCACCGGCATGATCTACTTCTCCGTGAAACCGGCGAACACGCTGGGCGCGGTCATCGACCCCGTGGTCAAACAGACCACGCCCGACACCCGCACCACCATCGCGCTCAAACCGTACGTGCACGGCACGTCCGTCGAACCGGCCGAATTGACCGCGGTGGAGACGCCGTCCGGCGCGGCCACCACCATGAACGCCACCGACATGTCGATCACGTTCACCGCCTCCAATCCCGGCACCTACTATGTGCCGTACACCATCACGCAGGGTTCCATTCCGTCGACCGGTCTGGCTCGTGTGGAGGTGCAGGCGGTGGCCGGAGACGCCGCCAAGCCAATCGCGGCGAACGACGTGGCGCTGCTAGGTGCGGACAATACCGCGATCGTGGAGCCGCTTGCCAACGACGTCGACCCGATGGGCGGCGTGCTGTCGGTGACCAGCGTCACCGCGGACGCGCAAAGCGGCATCAAAACCGGTGTGGTGAGCAACAAGCGCGTCTATATCACCGCGCGTCAGGTGCCTACCGAGCCGGTGCGGATCTCCTACACCGTGGCCAACGCGGCCGGATCGTCGACCGGCGTCATCGTCCTGCAGCCGCCGGCGCTGACCACGTCGAATTCCGTGCCGAAGGCCGAGAACATCACCACACAGGTGCGCACCGAAGGCATCGTGTCCGTGGACGTGCTCGACCATGTCACGTATTCCGACGGCACCACGGTGAGCCTGCAGAACGATTTGCAGTATGACAAGAACACGTTCAAGGGTCTGGTGTTCGTGTCCGGCGACACCGTGCGCTATCAGGCCACCAGACAAACCGGCTCCTTCCCCGTCACCTACACGGTGAAGGACAATCTCGGCAACGCGGCCTCGGCCACCATCACCATCAACGTGCATCAGAAGGACGCGTCCAACAAGGCGGCTCCGACACCGTCCGACGTCGAGGCGCAGGTGGCGGCCGGTCAGAAGGTGCAGATTCCGATCACGCTCACCGGCATCGACGCTGACGGCGATGACGTGCAGCTGCTCGGCTTGGGCAACAAAGCGCCGAAACTGGGCCGTATCAGCGAGGTGGGCGCCACGTATCTGGTGTATGAGGCGTATGCCGATTCGTCCGGAACGGACACGTTCTCCTACGCCGTGGAGGATTGGACCGGTCAGAGGGCCACCGCGCAGGTGCGTGTGGGCGTGTTCAAATCCGGAGCCGATTCGGGTGTGTACGCGCGCGACGACGAGATCACGCTGCGTCCGAACACCGCGGCCACCGTGCCGGTGGCGCAGAACGACATTTCCGGGGACAATACTGATCTGACCGTGGCCAAGGACGTGGAATCGCAAGGCATCGACGGCATTCAGGTCGTTGACAACATGCTGTCGTTCACCACGCCGAAGCAGGCGGGCACGTATTACGTGGTCTACACCGTCAAGGACAAGGCCGGCCTGTCCGATTCGGCGACGTTGACGGTGAATGTCGACGAGAACGCCGCCATCGACCCGCCGACCGCGTACGATTACCGTGTTCCGGCCGCCGCCACGATCGACAAGAAATCCGTGGACGTGGACGTTTCGCAGTGGATCGCCAATCCGTCCGGCACCGCCGACGAGCTTCAGGTGGGCGTGGATCCTTCCGCGACCGACCATGCGCATGTCAAGGGCGGCAAGGATTCCACCATCATCACCGTTGATCTGACCGACGAGGCGCGCGCGGTGCCGTACACCGTCACGAACACGACGTACGGCATCACGTCCACCGCGTTCATCCAAGTGCCCGCATATGGCGTGTTTCCGCCGGTTCTACGTCCGAAGGCGCCGGCGTTGAAGGTCAATGCGCGTGAGACCATCACCATCAACATCGCCGACTACGTGCGTGTGGGCGCGGGCAAGACCGCGTATGTGGACGGCGCCGATTCGGTGAGCGCCACGAAGGCCGCGGACGGCGACCTGTACGTCAACGACCAGACGTTGAGGTTCACCGCGCCGAAGGATTACGCGGGTCCCGCGTCCATCACCTTCACCGCGGTGGACGGCAAGCGAGACAAGAACGACAAGGTGAAGATCGTCAATTCGGCGGTGCTCACGCTTCCGATCACGGTGATCGGACGTGAGGTTCCGCCGCCGACGTTCTCATCCTCCACCGTCGATGTGGTGGCCGGCGAGAAGGCCACTACCATCGATCTGACGGCGCTGACCCATTCGGCGTCGGGCCTGTACGAGGATGAGAAGCAGTATTCGTATTCCGGCGGCGTGAATTCCGGCAGTGTGGATGCCAGAGTGTCTCCCTCCGGCACGTTGACCGTGTCCGCGGACAAGACGGCCACGCCGGACACCACGGTGAGCGTGCCCGTCTCGATCAAATATGCGAAGGGTACGGTGAGCGCCGGTATGACCGTGCGCGTCACCGCGTCCAACAGGCCACTCGCCCGTGTCACCGAGAAGACCGTGAAAATCAAGGCCGGTTCCAGCGAGCAGGTGAATCTGCTGTCCGACGCGTACAATCCGTTCCCCGACACTCCGCTGACGGTGACCGGATGCACGTCCGACGGCGCGTCGAAGCTGACGGTGGATTGCCCATCCAACGGCGTGGTGTCCATCAGGGCGGCTTCCGACATCGGCGCGAACACCAACAAGGTGGTCGTCACCGTGCGCGACGCCACCAAAACAAAAGAACGTGAGGTGACCGGCACCATCAGCGTTTCGGTGATGGACAAACCTGATGCGCCGCTGCTTTCCGCGGTGTCCGGCGACCCGCAGGATGGCGCCGTGAATCTGAGCTGGACGGCCGGTTCGGCCAACGGCAGCCCGATCACCGAATACAAGGTGATGTGGGGCGGAGACGCGTCCGGCGAGCGCTCGTGCGGGCAGAAGACCTCCTGTCTCATCGACGGGTTGAAGAACGGCAAGACCTACTCGTTCAAGGTGCAGGCCAGGAACGAGGTCGGCTGGTCCAAGGATTCCAACGCCGTCGAGGGCACGCCGGACAAGCTGCCTGATGCGCCGACGGATGTGACGGCCAGTGTGAAGGGCAACACGGTGAGCGTCACGTGGAAGGCTCCGGACGGCAATTTCTCGTCGGTGGACAATTACGAGGTGACTTTGTCCGGCAGGAACGCGCCGTCCAAGCAGACGACAAATTCCACCGGAATCGATTTTGTTTTCGATAACAACGCGATTTCCGACGGCGACTCGTACACGGCGACGGTACGCGCCCACAACAAGGTGAATTGGAGCCAACCGTCCAAGGCGTCCGACGCTGTCAAGCCGTGGGGCAAGCCCGATGCGCCGAAGATCTCCGTGACGAACGACGACACCACGGGAACCGTCACCGTCGAATCCGTGGGCAACACCCGCAACGCGGGATGCAAGGCCGTCGAGATTTCCGGAGATGTCAGCGCAAGCATCGACGGATGTTCCGGATCCTACGATTTCAAGATTCCGGACCATGATCTCAACACCAGGGAATACACCATCAAGGCGGCGGTGGTCGGCAAGGAGAAAACGACCAGTGACGATTCGACCGTACGTTTCACACCGAAATACGCGGTGAAGGCGCCCGAATCGGTCAGCGTCAAGGGGCATGACGACGTGTGCGTAGTCAGTTGGAAGGAGAACGGCCACGCCGACGGGTTCACGGTGAGCGCGGACGGACTCGGCTCCTACCATGCCGGCGCTTCCGAACGATCGCACGATTTCCCGCTCAAGGAATGGCAGTTCTGTTCCTCGGGTTCCGTCACGCAGCATTTCAATGGCGCGGCAAGCACCTCCAAGTCCGGCAGGGCCGATCCGGCATACGTCCGCAAGGTGAAGGCCGCCGTCAAGGCGCCGATGCTGACGTGGGACGCCAATGATCCGAACATCATCAAGGTCAGCGGCGGATCGGTGAACATGTACGGCCAGCCCGGCAGAACCGTGATCACCTTCACCGCGGACGGCAAATCCTATGACGTCGCCTGGGTATTGGGCTCCGACAAACTGAACGTCAAGGATGTGCTGCCGACCGGAGTCGATTACGCGTGGAAGGCGAAGGTGGTGGGCACCGACACCGCGCTCAACAACGAGGACAATGGCGGCACACTGCTGGACCATGACAGGTACAAGGCTCCCACGCCGAAACCCGAACCGTCGGAACCTTCAGAACCATCAAAACCGTCGGAGCCATCGGATTCTGACGCGTCCACGGAAGGCGAAGCGGCCACGCGGAATGACCGGCCTGTGGCATCCTCCGTCGCCCTGTCCACCGTCGACGGCGCATCCAAGCCTTGGATCCGCGGCCTGGCCTACTACGCCAGATGGTGAAACGGACGATCACAGCAATCGCAAACACAACGAACCATCCACACGAGCAACACAACAAGCAAGGAGCAACCCATGAGCAACGATTTCGATGATGCCACCCAGCTGGGTTCCATCGGCCATAATCCAAGCGTTCCCAGCCAACCCGGCCAGCAGCAGCCGGCGTTCCACACGCCGAATCTGCCGGAGCAGCCGCAAGCCGATGAGGATCCGGAGGGCACACTGCTGAGCGCGCACGGCACCGCCCAACCGGCGTTGCCGCAACAGTCCGCCCCGGCAACGCCGAACCAGCCGCGGTTCCGTCAGCCGATGCCGCAGAACCTTCGCCAACCGGCCGCCAATCCGGCAGTCGCAATGCCCGCGCAGCAGCCCGTCCAGCCAACCCAACCCGTCCAGCCCAGCCAGCCTGTACAGCCCAGCCAGCCTGTACAGCCCGTCAAACAATCCCAGCCGGTCGTCGACACGTCCATGATGACCGCACCCAGCAAAGACATCACCGAATTCCATGAGAAGTTCGCCAAGCTCGTAGACAACGTCTCCCAGGTCGTGGTCGGCAAGGAAGCACCCATCCGCCAATGCGCCACAGCCATGGTGGTCGGCGGGCACATCCTGCTCGAAGACAACCCGGGAACCGGCAAAACCCAGCTGGCCCGAGGCCTCGCCAACTCCATCGCCATATCCTTCAAGCGTATCCAGTTCACCCCGGATCTGCTCCCGTCCGACGTGGTCGGCGTCACCTTCTACGACCAGAAGAAGGGCGAATTCGAATACCGCGAAGGACCGATTTTCGCGTCCATCGTGCTCGCAGACGAGATCAACCGCGCCTCGCCGAAGACTCAGTCCGCGCTGCTCGAGGTCATGGAGGAGCAGAAGGTCACCGTCGACGGCGTCACCCATGAAGTGCCGCAGCCGTTCATGGTCATCGCCACCCAGAACCCGGTTGGAGCCGCCGGAACCCAGCTCCTGCCAGACAGCCAGATGGACCGGTTCACCATTCGCCTGTCCATGGGCTACCCGTCTCCCAAGGACGAGCGGGACATGATTCTGCGCCGGCAGGAGGGCAACCCCCTTCTGCAAATTCGCCCGGTTCTCTCCCTTGGGCAGCTGACGGAAGGGGACACCCTCGTTCTTGCGGGAGACACCTCCTGGGGCATT
>ERZ827101.1716-NODE-1716-length-23421-cov-2.580716_pt1 | contig 23421 bp, 17 predicted proteins | sample MGYA00519869_ERZ827101 | MGnify/ENA primary metagenome ERZ827101 (study PRJEB31778, sample SAMEA3449256) | human gut metagenome | biome: human gut; feature: human-associated habitat; material: faeces | place: United Kingdom | collected 2010/2012 ...
TTCATCGCGAATGCAAGCTCCAAGGCACTCGACCACGGCATGTCCATCGCCACCACCGCGCTGCGGGAGGCCCGCAACCGCGCCTACGTGGTGGATCAGTTGAAAACCCAGAACAATCTGGTGGTCGAAGTTCTCGAGGACGGCGAGGAAAGCGGCCTGATTTACGGCGAGCTGCTTCCCACTCCCTATTTGGAGAACGAGGCGATGCTCGCCTATGTGGGCACCGGCAGTGTGGGGGTGGCGCTCTGCCGCCGCCATGAGGTGGTGCAGACCTGCAACATCACCCTGGGATTCTTAAAGCTCAGCGAGATCCTCAAGAGCATGGAGGACCGCACCCCCCGGTTCTATCAAGTCATTGAGGAATATGTAGACGCCTATTTCCAGCGCCTGTCCTGGCGGCTGGCCGGCGGATCCCCGCGGGAGCTGGTGCTCACCGGACGGGAGCTGGACACCATCGCCTCTCTATGCGGAGCGGCGGAGGAAAACGGGGCATTCCGCATCCCCCGGGACGCGCTCGAGGGCCTGTACGAAACCATCAAGAACCTGCCGGCCGGCATCATCGCGGATCAGGCGGCCATCCCCGAGGAGACGGCCGACCAGCTCCTGCCCATGCTGGTGATCTACCAGCGCATGATGGATTTTGCGATGGCGCCGGCCATCCTCTCCCCCCGCCTGCGCCTGATGGACATCCTGGCCCGCCAGATGCTGCTGCCCGCGGAGAAGGCCCGGTTCGAGGCACAGGAACGGAACGGTGCCCTTTCCTGCGCCCGGGAAATGTGCGCGCGCAGGGGGATGGACCTCGCCCACGCGGAACGGGTACGGGAATACGCGGTGCTTCTGTTCGAAAAGCTCAAAAAGCTCCACGGCGTCAGCGGCAAGAAACGGATCCTGCTCGAATGTGCGGCGCTTCTGCACGAGGCCGGATACGGTATCAACGCGAAAAACACCTCCCTTGCCGCCTATGACCTGATCAAGCAGTCCTATTTTTACGGCCTGGACGAGGCGGAAACCGCCCTCATCGCCGAGATCGCGCAGTACGGCGACCTGCACCGCCCCAGCCCCGGCACCCTGATCCTGTCCGACAAGCAGAAGCTCCTGGCCGACAAGCTCGCGGCCATCCTCAACCTGGCCAACACCCTCGACGAATCCCGCAAGGGCAAGATCGGCGAGGTGAAGGTGCGGCTGGAGGAGGAACGCCTCGTCGTCACGGCCAAGGCGCGGGCGGAGCTGCTGCTCGAGCAATGGGCCTTTGACGACTGTGCGCCTTTTTTTGAGGACGTGTTCGGCATTGAGCCGGTGCTGATCGTCAAAAGCGGCCTGATGTAGGGAGGGAGCGACATGAAAAAAACGACCGCATTCCCCTATACCAACCGGGAGCTGAGCTGGCTGGATTTCAACGCCCGGGTGCTGGAGGAGGCGTATGAAAAGGAAAATCCCATCCTCGAACGGTGCAAATTTCTGGGGATTACCGCCTCCAACCTGGACGAATTCTTCATGGTCCGCGTCGCCGGCCTGCAGGAGCAGGTCCGGTCCGGATACAAGGAGCCGGATCCGGCCGGCCTGACGCCTTCCGCCCAGCTCCGCCGTCTGGAAGAGGCGGTCCACGCCTTTGTCGAACGGCAGTACAACTGCTTCGCGCGTTCCCTGCTTCCCCAGCTGAAAAAACAGGGTATCACCCTGCCGGGCACAGAGGAGCTGACCCCGGACCAGCGGGATTTCATCGCGGAGTATTTCGAAAAGGTGCTTTTCCCGGTCCTGACCCCCCTGGCGGTGGACCGGAGCCGTCCCTTTCCCATGCTGTCGAATAAAAGCCTCAATCTGGGCCTCCGTCTGAAAAAAGACGGGGAGACCGCCTTTGCCGTGGTCCAGGTACCGTCCATCCTGCCCCGTCTGGTGGAGCTTCCGAGTGAAAAGGGACGGGCGTTCATCCTTCAGGAAGCCCTGCTCAGCCTCCACCTGGGAGATCTGTTCGAGCTCCACGACATCGACGCGGCGGCCTCCTTCCGTGTCACTCGCAACGGCGACCTCTCCATCGACGAGGAGGCCGAGGATCTGCTCATCGAGATCCAGCAGTCCATCAAAAAACGCAAGCGGGGCAAGCCGGTCCGCCTGGAGCTCTCCCGCCACTGCGACCGGGAGCTGCGGGAGTTCCTCACCGAGATGCTCCACGTGGACGAGCGGGATATCTATGAGGTGCCGGGGCCGTTGGACCTGACCTTCTGCTTCAAGCTCAGCGGGCTGGACGACCGGCTCCGCCTTCCTCCCGTCACGCCGGTGACACCGGCGGACTTCTGGGGCGTGGCGGATCCCTTCGAGGCAATCCGGGAACGGGACCGCTTCGTCCATCATCCGTATGAAAGCTTCGACTGTGTGGTGGATTTCGTCCGCCGGGCCGCAGAGGATCCCGACGTCCTCGCCATCAAGCAGACCCTCTACCGGGTCAGCGGCCAGTCCCCCATCATCGCCGCCCTGATGAAGGCGGCCGACAACGGCAAGCAGGTGACGGTGCTCGTCGAGCTCAAGGCCCGTTTTGACGAGGAAAACAACATCCACTGGGCGCTCAAGCTGGAGGAAGCCGGCTGCCATGTCCTCTACGGCCTGGCGGGACTCAAAACCCACTGCAAGATCCTGCTGGTCGTCCGGCGGGAGGAGGATGGCCTGCGCCGCTATCTCCATCTCGGCACCGGCAACTACAACGATTCTACCGCCCGCCTATACACCGACATGGGGATGTTCACCTGCCGGGAAAGCTATGGCGCAGACGCCTCTTCCCTGTTCAACGTCCTCACCGGGTATTCCAGGCCCCCTCAGTACAGCCGGCTGGTGGCCGCGCCCGAGGGGATGCGTCCCTTCTTTTACCGCATGATCGAGAAAGAGATCCAAAACGCCTCCCACGGCCTGCCCTCCGGCATCTTCGCCAAGGTCAATTCCCTGGTGGACCCGGCCGTCATCGCCCGGCTGTACGAGGCGTCGCAGGCGGGGGTGCCGGTGACGCTGGTGGTGCGGGGGATCTGCTGCCTCGTGCCCGGCTTGCCCGGGATAAGCTCCCATATCCGGGTGTTCAGCATCGTCGGGCAGCTGCTCGAGCACAGCCGGATCTTCCGCTTTGAAAACGGCGGGAACTCCAAACTGTACCTCGGCAGCGCCGATCTGATGCCCCGTAACCTGGATAGGCGGGTGGAACTGCTCTTTCCTGTGGAAGACGAGGACATCCGCCGCCGGGTAGATGAGGCGATCGGGCTGTTTCTGGCCGATACGGTGAATGCCCGGGAGCTCCATGCCGACGGGACCTATGAACTGCCCGACCGCCGCGGGCGGCAGGCGGTCAACAGCCAGCTCGAGCTCTACCGGCTGGCCAGGGAAGCTGTCGCCCGCAGGGAACGGGAGGCGGCAGAAGCCGGCTCTCCGTACGAGGGGTAGGAACAAAAACATCCGGAGCGATCCGGCGCATATAGAAAAGCACGGCTTGAAAGGGATGTGTGACGATGTTGAGAATCGGATTGTTGACGAGCGGCGGAGACTGCCAGGGCCTGAACGCCGCGATGAGAGGCGTTGCCAAGGCGCTGTATGAGGCGTTTGACGAGGTGGAGATCCACGGTATCCTGGACGGATACCGCGGCCTGATCCAGGACCGGATCCGCCTGATGAAGCCGGAGGATTTTTCCGGAATCCTGACCCTCGGCGGCACTATACTGGGTACCTCCCGCTGCCCCTTCAAACTGATGCGGGTCATCGGGGAGGATGGCGTCGACAAGGTCGAGGCCATGAAAAACACGATAAAAAAACGGAAACTGGACTGCCTTGTGATCCTCGGTGGCAACGGCACCCACAAAACCGCAAACCTCCTGCGCGCCGAAGGGGTCAACGTCGTCACCCTGCCCAAAACCATCGACAACGACCTTTGGGGAACCGACATGACCTTCGGCTTCCAAAGCGCGGTGGATATCGCGGCCAACGTCATCGACTGCATCCACACCACCGCCACCTCTCACGGCCGGGTCTTTATCGTGGAGGTCATGGGGCATAAGGTGGGCTGGCTGACCCTGCACGCCGGCATTGCCGCGGGGGCGGACATCGTCCTCCTGCCTGAAATCCCCTATGACATCGAAAAGGTCGGCAGCGCGATCGAGCGCCGCCGCAAACAGGGCAAGCCTTTCTCCATCTTGGCTGTGGCAGAGGGGGCGCTTTCCAAGCGAGAAGCCAAAATGAGCAAAAAGGAACTCGCCGCCGCCCGGCAGAAGGAGGGGCTTCCCTCCATTGCCTACCGCCTGGTACAGGAACTGGAGCCCTATGTGGGCGGAGAATCCCGGGTATGCGTGCCGGGCCATTTCCAACGGGGCGGCGCTCCCTGTGCCTATGACCGGATGCTCGCCACCATGCTGGGGGCCGCTGCCGCCCGCCTGATCCGGGAGGGGAAATACGGGTATATGTGCGCTATCGTCAACAATGAAATCGTCCCCGTGCCCCTGGAAGAGGTCGCGGGGAAGCTGAAAAAGGTGCCGGTGGACTGTCCGGCCGTCCAGATGGCCCGGGAAATCGGGGTGTCTTTCGGCGACTGACGGGCTTCTGGCCCGTAAACAAAACCCCGGAAAAGGTAGCCGTTCGATAAAAATGTTGAAGGGCGTCATCGTGATCACGATGACGCCCTGTTGGCTTGCCTTGCTTTTTTGACGGTGAAAATGTCTGTTTGGGCAATTTCAAAAACACTCCGGCGGCTCATAAACGCATACCGGACGTGATGTACGCCGATGAAGACGACAAGGACAGGCATTCAGAATCCCAGCAGATGCTCCAACAGGATCTTGACGCCGATGCCGATAAGAACGATACCGCCCGCGATTTCGGCCTTTTTCCCGTATTTATCGCCGGTCCTGCAGCCGATCTGAACCCCGGCGAGACAGAGCACAAAGGTGACGAGGGCGATGACGAGGCAGCAGAGCAGAAAACCGTACTGCGGCGCGAGCAGCCCGGTCCGTCCGGCCAGGGCCATCGTAACCCCGACCGCCATAGCGTCGATGCTGGTGGCAATGGCCATCACGAGCAGGTTTTTCCAGTCGGTGGGATCCCCCTTGGGGATGTCGTCGCCGTCGCCGCCCCGGAGAACCTCCCAGAGCATCTTGCCACCGATAAAGACAAGCAGGCCGAACGCGATCCAGTGGTCGAACGCCTCGATCTGGTGGGCGAAGGTGTGGGCGATGACGTAGCCGATCACGGGCATGAGCCCCTGGAAAAGGCCGAACGCCCCCGCGAGCTTGACGCTTTTAGTCCATTTGGTATGGCACATCAGAATGCCGCTGCTCACGGATACCGCGAACGCGTCCATCGACAGGCCCACCGCCAGCAGGAGCAGGGTAACGAGATCCATTGAAAAACGAGCCTCCCCCATGTATCGACAAATTCAGACGCCGGTCTCTCATTATACGGCGAAAAAAAACGCCTGTCAACCACACTTTACACATATATGGGCAACGGAGGAAAATTATGTGGCGGAGCCTTGAATTCGGAGAATTCCCTTGACAAGATTTAGGGCGGAATGCGATAATGAGGGCATGTATTTTGGAAAGGCGTGGTCAATGTGGGGAAGTATACCGCCGAGGACATCATGCGGATGGTGGAGGATGAAAATATCCGGTTCATCCGCCTGCAGTTCACCGATATATTCGGCTCTTTCAAGAATATCGCCATCACCGCCTCCCAGCTGGAGAAGGCGCTTCAGAACAAGTGCATGTTCGACGGCTCCTCCATCGAGGGATTTGTCCGGATCGAGGAGAGCGACATGTATCTCTATCCCGATCTCGACAGCTTCGTCATCTTCCCGTGGTATGGGGAAGGGGAACGGGCGGCCCGCCTGATCTGCGACGTGTACAAGCCGGACGGCACCCCCTTTGAGGGCGATCCCCGCGGCCTGCTCAAGAAGGTGCTCCGCCAGGCGGAGGAGATGGGCTTTTCCGGATTCAATGTGGGGCCGGAATGCGAGTTCTTCCTGTTCAATTACGACGAGGACGGGCATCCGACCACCAAGTCCTTCGACCGGGGCGCGTATTTTGAGCTCGGGCCCACCGACCTCGGGGAAAGCGCCCGCCGGGATATGTGCCTGGCGCTCGAGGACATGGGCTTCGAGATCGAGGCCTCCCATCACGAATGCGCGAACGGCCAGCACGAAATCGATTTCAAATACGCCGACGCGCTTTGTGCCGCGGACAACATCGTCACCTTCAAGCTGGTGGTCAAAACCGTCGCCCATATGCACAATATGTACGCCACCTTCATGCCGAAACCGGTCTACGGCAAGGCGGGCAGCGGCATGCATGTAAACATGTCCCTGATGAAGGACGGGAAAAACGCGTTTTACGACCCCGACGATTCCTTGGGCCTGAGCAAAACGGCTTACAGCTTTATCGCGGGCATCCTCGAACACGCCCGCGGGATGTGCGCGGTGACCAATCCGCTGGTCAATTCCTATAAACGGCTGGTGTCGGGCTATGAAGCACCGGTGTATATCGCCTGGTCGGCGAGCAACCGCAGCCCGTTGATCCGGGTCCCCGCCTCCCGCGGCATCGGCACCCGCATCGAGCTGCGCAATCCCGACCCCTCGGCCAACCCCTATCTGGTGCTGGCGCTCTGCCTTGCCGCCGGGCTGGACGGCATCCGGAGAGGCCTGATGCCCCCCTCCTCCACCGACAGCAATATTTTCGAACTCTCGGGTGACGAGCGGGAGGAGCGGGACATCCATTCCCTGCCCTCCAATCTCAAGGACGCCGTGCGCGCCATGCGGCGGGACGAACTGGTCCGGGAGACCCTCGGCGAGCATATTTTCGGCAAGTATGTGGAACATAAAACCGAGGAATGGGACGAATACAAAATCCGGGTTACCCCCTGGGAGCTGGACCGGTATTTGGAGCGGTATTGACCGCGGGAGGGAAACGCATGGGGCGTCCTGCGGCAAAAACAGGAAAGTGGCTGGCGGCCGGTCTCGGCTGTGCCGGCCTTTTTCTGTTGTGCGGCACGCTTGTATTTCTGCTGGGCCGCGGATCGGTGCCGGCCGGTCCGGCCGCGCCTCCCTTTGTGGCGATAGAACCGGGCTCCGGGGAGACGGATCCGTCCACAGCCGGCACCACAGCATCCTCCGCGGCGGCGTCCTATCCGTCCGTACAACCCTCCGGTGATCCCGCCCGGGAGTTCACCTTCCCCGAGGAGGGCCGCGCCGCGCTCGACACGCTGCTGGCCGGATATGAAGGGGTATCCGTCTTTTACCAGGACGTCGGTTCCGGCGCTGTCTACGAATACCGGTCATTGGAGAAATATCCCGCCGCGAGCGTCGTCAAAGCCCCCTATTGCCTATATGTATTGGATCTCGCATCGCAAGGCCGGGCCGACCTGAATCAGACCTTCACCTATACGGAACAGTGGATGCGGAAGGGGACCGGTAAAATACAGAATATGCCGTTCGGCACCGTGCTGACCCTGCGGGAACTGGTCCGCTACGCCATCGAGGAGAGCGACAACGTGGCTTTTGCCCTGATCCGGTCGGCGTTTCCGGCCGACGGCTACCGCGCGTATGCGGCATCGTTCGGCCTGACGTATCCGGAGGATATCCGGAATGGGGCGAATTCCCTCCTCTGCGCGAGGGACGCGGGTGCCTATCTGGCGGCGATCGACCGGTTTATTCGGACGAACCCCTATGGCCCGGAGCTGAAAGCCTCCCTGCAGCGGACGAAAAACCCCATGATCCGCTCCTCCTATCCCATGGCCCGCAAATACGGGTGGATGGAGGGGGCCTATCACGATATGGCGATCGTCTACGCGCCCCATCCGTACCGGCTGGCGATCCTCTCGAACCACGACGAAGGGACGAAGGAGGATTTGCGGATGTTCCAGGAGATCTCGATGCTTATCGAACGGTATTCGGGGAATACGTGAAAGAGGTCGGCGCGCAACATGAAGCATGTTGCGCGCCGACCCTCAATGATACGGTGGAAAATGTCAGACCGACCAGTGACGGAGCTGTTTTTTGAGCGGGCGGCAGATCCCTTCCGCCGCGAGGATGCTGATGATCATTTCGGGGATGCCGTTGGTCAGGATGATCAGGCCCAGGGCTCCCAGCAGCAGCTCATAGCCCATGCCGGCCGCCGCCGCGTATTCGGGCCCGAAGAAGAGATAGGCGCCTCCAAGGACAAGAAACGTGTTGGTCAGGCTGCCGACCGCGCCGGCCACGGCAAATTCGAGTCCGGCTTTGTTTCGGAAAAAGGCCCGGATCCCGGCAAGCGCGCCGGTCATCTTCCTCGAATGCTGCCGGGCGCGCAGCTTGACCAGGGCTTTGGAAAGCCCACTGTATGTCAGCCCCGCGAAAGTGCCGGTCAGGATGCGGGGGAGAAAGCAGACCACCAAACTCCAGCCGTTGCCCTGGAATTCACCGAGCGAATAAAACGGGGTGTAGATAAAGGCGAACATGGCCGACGTGGGCGGGGGCATGAAGGTCCAGACCAGGAAGCTGAAAAGCCCCGCGAAGAAGCCCATGAGGGTCCCCGCCCCGGTGCCCAGCAGGATAGCGGCGACGATGACCGGAAGCATGGCGAAGGTCGCCACCATCGGGCCGATGGGCAGGCTGCCGAGCGGCGTGAAGCAGAATACCGCCTCAATCGCGAGCAGCATGGCGAACTGAACGAGAAACAGGATCTGTTTGCGGCCCAGGGGTTTGTTCTTGATTTTTTGCAATAAAATCTCCTCCTAGCTGCTGTTCCCTTCCGGGATACAGCGCCGTTTGTATATATCATCGCCTTGCCCCCCGGCGGCTGACCGGCTGAAGCGCGTCTGCTGCCTCGCCGCAGGGCCGCTGATCCGGGGGAACGAGACGGGATTGTCTGAGAATCAGACAGCCTTGCGGTTTTTTTCGTAGATGATCCGCAGGCCCTCGAGCAGCAGGGTGTCGTCCCGCCGAATTTCCCGCCGGCAGTGGACGAAGACCACCCGGCCGAGTCCGCCGGTGCCCACGACGGTCACCGGATAGCCGAGCTCCTCCTCAATGCGGGCGGTCATCCCTTCGATCATGGCGGCGGTGCCGAAAACAATGCCAGATTCCATGCAGTCGTTGGTGTTGGAGCCGACCACCTTCTCCGGCGCCTGCAGGCGGATGCGGGGAAGGAGGGAAGCTTTCGTAATCAGGGAATCCAGGGAACTGGAAATGCCCGGCATAATGGCTCCTCCACGGAACGCCCCGGTTTTGTCCACCACCGACACCTTGGAAGCGGTTCCGAGGTCCCAGATCAGGCAGGGCGCTCCATATTTTTTTACCGCCGCCACCGCGCCGACGAGGAGATCCGCGCCGAGTGTGGCGGGATTATCGATAAGGATGTTTATACCGGTACGGGTGCCGGGCCCGACCTGCATCGCGAGCACCCCGGTGACCTTGCGCACCGCCCCGTGCAGGGTCTGATCGAGCGGAGGCACCACCGAGCTGAGGATCGCCCCTTCAAAGCCGGCGGGGTCGACGCCGTACAGGCGGAAGATATCCAGCAGCTCGACCGCATACTGATCCTCCATTTTGGACCGGTCGGTGGCGATCCGGGATTCAAAAAGCAGCTCGGTGTTTTTGAACACGCCGAGCGTGATATTGGTATTCCCCATATCGAGCGTCAGAAGCATCGGACATCCGCCTTTCCTGCTATGAACTGCCGGACCCCTATCCGTGTGCCGGCTGAGTTTATATTATAGCATATTCGTCAAGTGTATGAAAAGCCCGCCGGTGCGCCCGCTTTGCACCTGCCGCACATTGCCGGTGGGAAGGACGGGCCCCATCTTAATCAAAAATTCGCCCTTTTTTCTTTGAAATCCCCTTAGAAACGGCCTATACTAGCTTTATAAATGCCGCGTGAGGGAGGGGATTCATATGCCGGGCTGGAGCATCCTGTTCTACACCCTGGCCGGAGCCGCGGGGCTTCTGGCGCTTCCGGTCCTCGTCTGGCATGTGGCGATTGCCTTTTGCGGCCTTGCGCCGGCCCGCCGCCGCAAGAACCTGCCGGTGCCGGGCCGGTACCGCTTTGCCGTGATCGTGTGCGCCCGGCACGAGGAAACGGTGATCGGCCAGCTGCTCGACAGCCTGAAGGCGCAGGACTATCCGCGGGAAAGCTATGAGGTGTTTGTCATCGCGGACAACTGCACCGGAGACGATACCGCCGGCGCCGCCAAGGCGCACGGCGCGGCCGTGTATGAACGGTGTGACCAGCGGCGGATCGGCAAAGGGTATGCTCTGCAATGGGCGCTTAGCCGCATCCGGGAGGATTACCCCGGACGGTTCGACGCCGTGTGCGTGTTCGACGCCGACAATCTGGCGGCACCGGATTTCCTGACGAAAATGAACGAGGCGCTGCAAAATGGCGCCGACGTCGCGCAGGGATACCGCGAGACGGTCAATCCGGAGGAAAGCTGGGTCAGCGGCTGTTACGCGGTTTACTGGATGTTTCTCATGCGGTTTTTCTACCGGGCGCGGCAGACACTCGGAATGTCCTGTATGGTCTGCGGAACCGGCTTCGCGTTCAAGATGGAGGTTTTGGAGCCCGGCGGCTGGAATACCCGGACCGTGACGGAAGACTGCGAGTTTTCCGTCCAGCAGATCACCGCCGGACGGACCATCGCGTTTGTGGATAGGGCGGTCTTTTATGATGAACAGCCGTCCGGCTTCGCCACCTCGCTGCGCCAGCGGTACCGCTGGGTTGTGGGCGCCGCTCAGGCGACACGCTGGTGTATGAAGGACGTAGGCAGGGGTATCCGGGCCCGGCACAAGGGATCGGTAGATATGCTGTGCTATCTGCTCGCTGTCCCGGCTACCCTGCTGCTGATGCTCCAGGGGCCGCTGCTCCTGTTGGCGGCGCTGCTGCAGCCGCTTTCGCCGCTCCCGATTTTATGGGGAATATTGACGGGGACCGCTGTCTCCTATACCGTGGCCGCGCTGATTGCGCTGCTGTGCGTGCACCTGGAGGGAAAAAGCGTCCGCCGGTTGTGGAAGCCCATCCTGCTTTTTCCGTTGTTCATGCTGCCGATGGGCTTCATGGCTGTGGCGGCGGCCATTCATCCCCGGGTCGCCTGGAAGCCGATCGTGCATCGGCGGGCGTCGACAATTGACGACGTCCTCAAATCCTGATAAACTATACGATATGTCCGGCGGATATGGAATCCCACGGCGCCGGAGTCATGAGGAGGAATCGAGATGTTTTCACAGGAGCTCCAAAACGCGGCTGTGGCACAGGGCTGGCGGGTGAATCCCCAGACAGGTGCCGTGACAGGTGTGTGCGATGGCGTAGCGTTTCGCGCCCTGGCGGAGGACGGGCTTTCTCTGGAACTGTCGGCCAGTATCGGGGAAAAACAGATACCGAAGCTTTCGGTGAAGTTTTCCCAGGCCTGTCCCGGATCTTCGGTCCAGCCCGCCACCTGCGGCGTCCGGATCGACTGTCCCGCATCCCCTCAGACGGGAGAGGCGTTCGTTTCCCTGGTGCATCTGGCGGCCAAAACAGCGGTGTCGCACATCGAGGTGGCGCACGACGACAAATTCGAACGCTATGGCGAGCCGTTTTACGTTTATCTGCGCGGAGCGGCCGGTGCGCTCCTGGGCGCGCTGGTGGGGGCGGGGCCTTGGTTTCTGATCGGGGGGGGCTGGTTCTCGATGTGGCTCGGTGCACTCATCAGCATGGCCTCTTTCTACGGCTACCGGCTGTTCAAGGGCGCGCATCACACGACCTTTGCCACGGTTACAGTCGTGCTGTTTTCCCTGCTTGCGATGTTCGGCGCCGAGTTCTGCGGGATGCTGCTCGATTATGTGCGCACCGGTTATTATGCGGATGTGGCTCAGGCCTTTGCGGCCATGATGGCGGGCCTGGAGGGCGGCGGCCTGTGGACCTTGCTGCGCAGTATGCTGGTAGGGCTCATCTTTGGGTTGATCGGGCTGTTCTCCATCCGTAAATATATCTCGGTCTATACCCATGAGCCCCGGTTCCTGCGCAGCCGGGGACACAGGCGGGATAAATAAAGCCACCGGCAGGTGCGGGCCCCCTATGATAGGGCAGCCGCCCAAAATCTCGCGTCCTTGGGGGATAACCGGTTTTGAAATAATCCCTATTATCTCAAGAGAGGGGCGGGCGATATGCTGACGCTGACACACGAGTTGAGTGATATGGTGGCGGATGCTTTCGAAGGGTGCGGATACGGCCGGGATTGGGGGCAGGTGTCGGGTTCCGACCGGCTGGATCTGTGCCAATTCCAATGCAACGGCGCCTTCGCGTGCGCGAAACGCTATCATAAGGCACCGCTGGCGATTGCCGGGGAGGTGGCGGCCGTTCTGGCGCGGAATCCCCTGTTTGCCAGGGTGGACGCGGCGCCGCCGGGTTTCCTCAACCTGACCTTGTCCGATGCCGCGCTTCTCGCCCGTCTCGCCGAACTGGCGGAGGACCCCCATCTCGGGATCCCACAGGAACCAGGCGGCACGATCCTGATCGACTATGGCGGTCCCAACGTCGCGAAACCCCTGCACATCGGCCATCTGCGCTCGGCGATCATCGGGGAATCCCTCAAGCGCCTGGCCAGAGCTATGGGGCGGACGGTGCTGGGGGATGTTCATCTGGGAGACTGGGGCCTCCAGATCGGCCTGGTCATCGCCGAATTAACAGACCGGCACCCGGATTGGCGCTGCTTTTCCCCCGACTTCCGTCCGGATGAGGACGGCGTCCCGTCCTTGACGCCGGAGCTGCTCGCCGAGGTCTATCCCACAGCAAGCGGCCGGAGCAAGGACGACCCCGCGTTCAAAGAAAAGGCGCAGCGCGCCACGGGGGAATTGCAGCAGGGCCGGGCGGGTTATCTGGCTCTGTGGAGAGAGATCCTGCGGGTGTCGGTCGGGGATCTCAAGACCAATTACCGCCGCCTGCAGGTGGATTTCGATTTGTGGTACGGGGAAAGCGACGCGGAACCCTATGTAGAACCCCTGCTTGCCCGGCTGCGGGAACGCCATCTGCTGCGCGAGAGCGAGGGGGCCCTGGTGGTCGACGTGGAGGAGGAGGGAGACAAAGCCCCCATGCCGCCCGTCATTGTCAAGAAAAGCGACAGTTCCAGCATATACGCCACCACCGACCTGGCGACCATTCTGCAGCGGGAACGCGACTTTGCCCCGGCGGAGATCTGGTACGTGGTGGATAAACGGCAGAGCCTGCATTTCACCCAGGTGTTCCGCTGCGCCAGAAAGACCGGGCTGGTAAAACCGGAGACAGAGCTGACGTTCCTGGGCTTCGGCACCATGAACGGCAAGGACGGCAAGCCCTATAAAACCCGGGACGGCGGAGTGATGCGGCTTTCGGAGTTTCTGGATACCGTGACGGACGCGGCCTTTTCCAAAATGGGGGACTCGGCCTTCGTCTCCAAAGAGGAGGGGCCCGAAACAGCCCGCCGGCTGGGGCTCGCCGCCGTCAAATTCGGGGATCTGGTGAATCACCGGACCAAGGATTACGTTTTCGACCTGGATAAATTCCTGGCATTCGAGGGGAAAACCGGGGTATATCTCCTCTATACCCTGACCCGCATCCAGTCGATTCTGAACAAGGCCGGGGATCCGTCCGGCACCTGTCCCTCCGGGATTTATACGGACGTGGAGCGGGAGCTGGTCCTCGCTATGCTGCTGACGGGCGATGCCTTTTCCCACGCGTTTGCGGAGCGGGCACCGAATATCGTATGTGAGAACGCATACCGGATCGCCTCGGTGTTTTCCCGGTTTTATCACGATAACCACATTCTGGGAGAGACGGATCCGGACCGCAGAGCCTCCTGGCTCTCCCTTTGCCGCCTGACCAAACGCCTGCTCCTCCTGCAGCTCGACGTCCTCGGCATCGAACCGGTCGACAGCATGTAGCGGCGCCGCAAAAAAGCGGGGCCTTATGAGAAACTTAAGACGGTTCCCGTTTATTCTTAAAATTTTGTCCATCCGCATATGCTACAATGACAGGGACATCACACACAGGAAAAGAGGTCCCGCACCATGCATGAATCCGATCCCTATCCATATGATGACGCCTATGACCCGGCAGCTGTCCGGAACCAGCGGATGGAACGGCGCCGCCGGGAACAGCGGCGCCGTTGGCGCCGGCTATTGGTCGTCTGTACACTGGTTGCCGCCGTACCGCTGCTGATATACGGGCTTTGGCGGACAGGAAGGAACGGGCCGGCTCCCGTCGCCTCCTCCGGCGGACCGTCTGCCATCGCGATCCCGGAATGGATCGACCAGCAGATCATCGACCTGGACGGCGCCGCCAGGACCGGGACGCCCATTGGAAGGATCCGCGATATCGCGATCCATTATGTAGCCAATCCCGGCACCACGGCGCGGCAAAACCGCAATTATTTCAATCAAAAAGGGGTGGAGGTGAGCTCTCACTTCATTGTCGGGCTGGAGGGGGAGGTCGTGCAGTGCGTCCCTCTCGACGAAAAATCCTCCGCGACCAACGACCGGAACATCGACACCATCTCCATCGAGGTCTGCCACCCGGACGAAACCGGGCGGTTCAACGATGCCGCCTATGCCTCGCTGGTCAAGCTGTGCACCTGGCTGATGGGGCAGTATGGACTGGATGAAACCCATCTCATCCGCCATTACGATGTTACGGGCAAACTCTGTCCCCTCTATTTCGTCCGGCATGAGGACGCGTGGGAGCGTTTCAAACAGGATGTCGTATCCTACCAAAAGAACGGGACGTACAACGAAAACCGTCTGTAAACCCCCTTCTATCGACAAATACCGTTGCGAAAATCCAAAAAGTTTACTCTGTTTTTTCATGCGCATATATGCTATAATATCCGCAAAGGCCGGCAAGGCTTTTGCGGATATTTTTGCGGGTGTTCGGGAAGAAAGCGATGCCTTTCACCCCTTGTCGCGTTTATATAGGAACCGAAGCCGGCGGTGAGACACACAGATTCCGCACCGGGTGGAAAGCCCACACCGAGAGGACCGCCGCAGCAAAAGACGGGAGTGACGAGATGCCGGTCAGTATGCAGGCAGAACAGACTATAACGCAGTTTCTGGAACTTCTGGCCGCTTTCCGCCTGAAAGAGGCCGGGGAGCTGGTTTTTGAAGATATTTGGTACGATATCCCCGGGACCGATTGGTTGGAGGGGCGGGCAGGCCTCGAGATCCTGGCCGCCTATCTGCGGGCGGAGCTTCCGGAAGGCTGGAAGCAGGAGGCGCCGGTCCGGCGTTCATTCGGAGCGGACTTGGAGGAAATCCGGGTCGTGACCGGCTTGCCGGGCCGCCGCCTGCGCTGGACCGCCGTCACCGGAAAAGGTCCGGCGGGCTGGCGCATTCGCAGCATACGGGTTGCCCTGGCCGACGGTGCGGAGATGTGGGACCGTGTCCCCTTCGGCCTGCAGAAATGCCGTCTCGACGACGCCTGCACCTGTCTTTACCTTTCCGACGCGTTTCTGCGGATGGTGGGATATACCCGGCAGGAGATCCGGGAGCTGTTCGAGGATAGCTTTTACCGCCTCCTGCCGCCCGACGACGCTGCGCGCGTCCGGCGATCCATCAATGAGGCCCTGGATGCCGGGGAGTCCTCCTTAGAGCTCGAGTACCGTCTGCAAACCAAGGACGGCGGGTATATATGGGTGCTTGACAGGACGGAGGTTTTTGGGGAGGACGGGACCGCTTACGCGTATTGTGTCATCTCGGATATCACCCCGCAGCATACTCTCAAAGCCTATTATGAAAACATCCTGGACTGCCTGCCCACCCCTTTAATCGTCACCGACCGTCGGAACCGTTTAAGGCTGCTCAACAACAGCGCCCTGCATCTGATCGGCAAACCCGCCGGGGAACTTCTCGGCCGGAACAGCGATACCCTCTACCAGGGGGATAAACCGTCGTATGTTGAAAGGGACGGCCGCTGTTACAAGGTGGACTACTCCCACCTGTACGACGCGGAGGGCCGTGAAGACGCACACATCGCGGTGATGAGCGACATCACGGCCCTCCGGGAGATGGACGACAGCTTGAAATCCCTGGCCAAAAAGATCCCCGGCGGGGTGTGCGAGGTCGCGTTCGACGAGGACTTCACCCTCCTGTATGGCAACGAGGGCTTTTATGCCATGTACGGCTATACGCCGGCTGAAATGCGCGAGGAACTGGGGAACCGCCTGATTTTGGCGATCCATCCCGAGGATGTTCCCCACATCCGGCAGGAGGTGGCTGAGGCAGGGGAACAAAACCGTGGATTCGAATTTGAAAAGCGTATCTACCGCAAGGACGGGACGATGGTGTGCATGCTCACCCGCGGCACCATCTCCAGGCGGCAGAGCGGGCTTGTGCTCGACTGCCTCATCCTGGATATTACCGCCCGGAAAAACATGGAACAGGAGCTGCGCCTGAGCGAGGAGCGTTTCCGCATTGCCCTGGCGCAGACAACCGACATTGTCTTCGATTATGATATGCGGCGGGGTGAGGTGCTCCATACCAACCGTTCGGTGGCGGTCTACGGGCTGCCCCAAATCGTGGCAGGCGCGCCCCAGGCCATTGTGGACAGCGGCGCCGTACAGCCCGATTCGGCCGAGGGTTTCCTCGATATGTACCGCCGGATCGACGCCGGGGAGCAGACGGCTTCCTGCATAATCGGTGCCAGGCATGCCGACGGGAAGCCGGTTTGGAACCGCATTACGATGACGAATGTTTACGGGACCGACGGCCGGCCCTTCCGGGCGGTCGGCATCATTGAGGATATCACGGCCCAGCGGGAGGCCGAACGCCGCTTTGCGGAGGAGGAACAGTTCCGCGCGGCGATGCTGTCCAAGGCCATCACATCATATGAGGTGAATGTCTCGCAAAACCGCCTGATCCGCGGCTTTGAAAATGAGGATACCTGGTTCGGCGTCGAGCTGACGGAGGATTTTGAGGAGCTGATGCGGCGCTTGGCTGACAAAGCGGTGCATCCGGAGGACCGGGAAGCCTTCCTTCGGGTGCAAGATTGCCGGCGTCTGCTGGATGCTTTTGAAAACGGGGTACGGGAATGCACGGCCGAGTACCGCCGCCGGGAAAGCGATGGACGCTATATCTGGGCCTCCTGCGTAATCCACCTGCTAAAAGAGGCCGTGACGGGGGAACTCAAGGGCTTTGCCTATGTCACCGACATCGACGATCAGAAAAAGCACGAGCTGTCGCTGCAATACAGCGCCGAACGGGATCTGCTGACCGGGTTGTACAACCGTCACACGGCCGAACGGCTCATCCGGGAGCTCCTGCAGGCCGGAGAAAAGGACGCGCTCCACGCCTTCCTGATGATCGACCTCGACGATTTCAAGGCGGTCAACGATACCCTTGGTCATATTTTCGGCGACGCAGTCCTCTCCGAGATCGCCAAAAAAATCCGGGGCATATTCCGCAAGAGCGATATCGTCGGGCGGATCGGCGGGGACGAATTTGTCGTCTTCCTGCGCGATATCCCCCAAATCGAGCACGCAGTGGCCAAAGCGGAAGAGCTGTGCCGGGAATTCCGGGCCGCTTATGCGGGAGAGAATGGGACCTATAAGATTTCGGGGTCGATCGGCATCGCGTATTTCCCGTCCGATGGGGTAACGTTCGACGAGCTGTACGGCAAGGCCGATCTGGCGCTTTACGCAGCAAAGCACAAGGGGAAAGACGCCTGCGCCGTTTATCGCGATGTCCTGCCAGAACACACCGGCCGTCCCCGGCCTCTGGACGATATCGAAAATACCCGGGCTAAAAACTTCTCCGAAAACGTATCGGAATACGTTTTCCGGATCCTGTATGAGGCAAAGGATCTCCAGCTGGCGGTGGAATCGGTCCTGAAGCTGCTCTGCCGGCATTTCGGGGTCAGCCGGGGCTATATCTTCGAAAACACTGCGGATGACCAGGGCTGCTCCAACACCTTCGAATGGTGCGACGCTGGGGTAGAGCCCCAGATTGACCGGCTGCAGAATATCAGCTACGCCTCGCTCGGGGGATATGAGAAAAATTTTGCCCGGGACGATATTTACATTGTTCACAGCCTCGATGATGTCGCCGAAGAGGAACGGGTCGTGCTCGAACCGCAGGGAATCCGCTCCATGCTGCAGTGCGCGATCCGGATCGGGGGCCGGTTCAAGGGCTTTATGGGAGTGGATGAGTGCAAACAGAACCGGGTCTTCACCTTCGACGAAATCGAGACCCTTCGGAATGTCGCGGGGCTCCTCGGCACCTTCCTGTCCAACAGACGGGCCGAGGAAGCGGTCCGGCAGACCAACCGGGCGCTGCGGACGGTGATGGACAACCTCAACAGCTACACCTACGTCGTCCGGCCCGGCAGCTATGAACTGCTGTTCATCAACCAGAAAACCCTCGGGGTCGCGCCTGGGACGGCTGCCGGAGATAAATGCTACCGCGCGTTTTTTGGGCGGGAGGAGCCCTGTGCCGCCTGTCCGATGCAGGATCTACGGGAAGGGGTTTCGCAGAGCCGGCGGGAGATCTACAACGACCTGCTGGACATCTGGACCGAGACTACGGCAAGCTTGGTGGACTGGACGGACGACGAGCGCTGCTGTCTGCTCAACTGCATCGATATATCGGAGTATAAACCCCAGGGGAAATGAACGAACGGGCGCCGGAGGAAATCCTCCGGCGCCCTTATGATACGGCATCCGCGGTTATGCGGCCAGGCGTTGAATCGGGCCATCTGAACGGCGGGAGTCAAACCGTACGGTCAGAAGATCCTCCATATGGGAGGCCGCGCGAGGCCTGCCTTCAAGACATTCCGGCCGCCATATTTCCGTGGCAGGGCGGCAACCGGAACGGTGTGGCGCGCACTATGGGATCCGCCGTTGCGGGAGCAGCGGCCCCTCTGATTACTAGCATACGAGCTCTCGTAAAACGTCCTTGGCGACGGTTTGTACCGACCGCTCAATGGAAACGGCTTCACGCAGGGCTGCCGCCAGCCTCACACGCGTGTCCCGGTCCCAGCTTTCTTCCGGGCCCGCATTGAAAGCAAACTGTTCGCTAAGACGGTTGTAGGGTACCACAGCTAAAATTCCATCACACAGCTCCCGGTACAGCGCCGCGATTTCCAATAGCTTTTTCCCGGCGGATCCCCCCGCCAGAACAGCGCTTTCCTCCAGATACACCTGGGCGCTGCGGCGTGCATCCACCAGAACCCCGACATGATAGTTTTCGTTTCGCCGGAAGCTCTTGTATTCCTCCTCTTCCTTGAGCAGGCCGTCGATGAGAATTTGGTAAGCGGCCGCTCCAAACCGGCACTCGTTCACCTCACCGTGCGTAAAATACTCCAAGCAGGCCTGTAGAGACTGTGTGAGAAGCTCCACTGGTGCCTTTTGACGGCATGGCTTATCGAAAAATTTGACAAAACAATCGGGATAGGTTCCGGGATAATCGACGGCACGCCGGTATCGGTTTTGGGTATGAAAAATGTTGTCGCTACTGTAAAACGGGCTGTCGGGATTGGTTTTCTGGGCGTCAAAATAACTCCTTCCGAAAAACGTCCGGCCGTTTTCGGCATAACCGGTGAGCAGGCCCCATTCCGGCGGGCCGATCTGCCCCATACATAAAACTGGCCGGCCCGCGTCCAGGTTCTCCATGACCCGCTTGTCCCGCTGTTCCGCATCGGGAATACTGTATAGCTCCAATCCCAGAGCGGCATAGATGCTGTCATCCCATACCGTTCCGTTCTGAACCAACGCCGAACCGGGACACCAATTCGGCCTCATAGCAAACCGATAGCAAAGGCCGGATACACCCATCAGATTTCATAGCTGACCGGAATGCCCACCACGGCTGCCGCGAGGGCAATGGCGCCGCAGTAGGTATTGTCTTTCCACTCGCCCCAATTCAGCATGGGAACGCCGTCGATATATCGGCCATTATCCGCAGTTTTCACCGAGTATGTTTGGGAGTCAGAAGCTCTTTCGGCCGCTGTTTCCGCTATCGTGATAATTGCCGGCTTGACCTTCGGGGAATAGCTTTCGGGAGAAGAATCGCATTTTTTAGCTGGTTCGCTCATTTTGATTATCCTTATTACACGAAAATAAGTAGCCCAGTTGAGAAACCACACCATCTTTAGGTATATTAGCCGGAACGTATACCTCGGCATGATAATATCCAACCGGGTAAGGAATCCCTCTCCCATCAGCTAAAATTCTATCTCTCGTCATCGTATAGGCCTGGTCAATCATATCATTAAACTCCCCGTAGTAAATAGCTAAAGCAGCGCAAGACGCGGGAATATCATAATAGTCAAAGCCTTCTGGAACCGAGGATTCCGCTTTCATAAATCTGCCGACGATATAATGCATGGGATGGTTGCCATCTAAATTATCATGATGCATTAAAGCGCAATTGTCTCTTAATAAGGAAGCGTAATTCTCCATTTGATCCAAAACAGAAAAAATTTCTCCGCTTTTTGCCCACATAAGTCCATATTGATTTCCCGCATCCGGGCCGCTGGCTATCACGTCTTTCCCGATAAATCGCAAAGCGGGTAGATGCAAGTATTCTAATTTTGCCAATTTAACACTATGGTTTTGTTTCATTTCCTCCGCTTCTTCTACCGTTACTTTTTCTACTAGATTCACTATCCAGGGCTTGATCTTCGGGGAATAGCTTTCAGGGGTTTGATCCATTTTCTTAACAGGCTCGTTCAATTTTCATTCCTCCTTTACCGGTTATTTGGATTGTACTACAATTAAGGACGGCTGTGTTATCCGTTTTTGTCATTTTTCAACCGCTTATACAGCCTCATTTGGATGTGTTCGTTATCGTATCTGCCGTTCAGAATCGTATAAACGGCAAAAACAGGCTCGTCTTCATGGAGAATCGCATTCTTTTTCAGCCATAAGTCCATTTTCTCGCTGCCGATGCGGATATCGCCAAAACAGTCGTCCGGCAGTACGGCATATCGGCCCGCCGGCATTTGGATGAGGCTCACTCCGCTGTTCATATGCTGCTCCGGCAGTGCCGTTATCCGGAAACCGCCGCCGCATTCGAGCCCGCACGCATAAACGCTGTCATATATGCAAACATAAAAGTTTTGGGCATGGCGAATCAGCAATGGATGGTGCTCCTGCAGAAAAGATACCACCTTTTCGGAGGCTTTTCTCTCGGCGTTATACCCACTCTCTTTCGCGGCGATAAATGTCCGCTCCGGTTCTGTTGTAATGGTAATGTGCTGCTCCGTTTTTCGTTTTTTGACAGGCAGGTATAACTTCAACTTCCGCGGTTTACCGTTTTGAAAGAGATATTCCTCAAAATACCGGTCACCGGATTTCTCGAACATACTGGCGGAAAGCCAGTTATGATACAAATAATTCCATCCGTCGTTGATTTCTGATTCTTTATAATTAACGGTACAGGTGGCGTACAGATCCGTGTTGCCTTCGCCGGGTTTCTCCGTCATCACTTCATAGCACAATCGGCTTCCGACCTGTTTGCCATTCCGGCCGAAAACCCGGCCGGAAATCTCCCCCGCCGCCGCAAGCGCCCTGTCCTCAATACCGGTCAGGCAGTAATCGTAAAAACGCATCGTATTGCATGGAGGAATCGTTTCCATACCCACCTTGATGGCAAGGCTCATTTCATCCAGCACAAAAGGATAAAAATAAAAATAGCTGTCGTTCCTCCGGTATTCGAGTGGGGTCATGCCAACGGTGCTTCTGAACTGTTTATAAAAAGCCTGGATCGTCTGATATCCGCTTTCATCCGCGATAACAGTGAGAGGCAGCTCGGAACACTTGATTTTTTCACAAGCGTTTGAAATGCGGCGTTTACGGATGTATTCCTTAACGGAATGGCCTGTAAAAGCGTAAAAATCCCGGTATAACTGACTCACCGAGATGAAGTGTCCGCCGGCTATGCTTTCGGGTTTCAAGTCCTCCGATAAATGGTCTTCAATATAGGAAAGCATCGCATGGATATACGCACGTTTTTGCATAGGTCACCTCGCAGCTTGTCCTTATGTACGGATTATATCACGCCTTCATCCGCAACACAATTCCAGATGCGTTGGATTTCCCGGTTTTTGGTGCGTGGCCCCCGTTTTTGTACTGTTAGAAAGACTACGTAAAAGGGCCCTCTTTGGTCCTGGCAGGTAAAAGAGGGCCCTTTCATTTATGCTTAAACATAAAAAATCCCCTCCCGCGAGCACGGGAGGGGAGAAAGCGGAAATCTTACTTGAGCTCGACCTTGGCGCCGGCTTCTTCCAGCTTCTTCTTGATCTCTTCGGCGTCGTCCTTGCCGGCGCCTTCCTTGACGGGCTTCGGAGCGCCGTCCACCAGATCCTTGGCTTCCTTCAGGCCCAGGCCGGTGATCTCGCGGACAACCTTGATGACCTTGATCTTCTCAGCGCCGGCTTCCGCCAGGATCACGTCGAACTCGGTCTTCTCTTCCGCAGCGGCAGCAGCGGGAGCGGCAGCGGCAGCGGCCACGGCCACGGGGGCGGCGGCGGACACGCCGAATTCCTCTTCCAGGGCTTTCGCCAGTTCGGACAGCTCCAGAACGGTCAGGGCTTTGACGTCTTCGATCAATTTCAAAACTTTATCAGACATGTGTAAATCCTCCATTTACTTTATTTTTTCTTGATGATTGGGTCGCAGACCCCTTGTTTAGGCGCTCTGCTTCTCGGCGATAGCGTTCAGGGCGCACACCAGACCGCGCAGGTTGGCATGAAGAACGCCGACAAAACCGGTAATGGGCGCGTTCAAGCCGCCCAGCACCTTGGCAACCAACACCTCTTTGGGAGGCATTTTCGCCAGCTCCTCAACCTCCGCCTTGTTGATGACTTTGCCCTCAACAAAACCGGCCTTGATTTCGAAGCTCTTGTTCTTTTCAGCATACTCGCACAAGATTTTCGCAGCGGCCACATGATCGCCGGCGCTGACCGCCAGGGCGGTGGAGCCTTCCAGCACGCTGTCCAGCTCGTTGAGGCCGACCTTTTCCGCGGCGCGGCGCAGCATGGTGTTCTTCACGACGGAATATTCCACGCCGGCTTCCCGCATCTTGCGGCGCAGCATGGTGTCGTCCGCCACGGAAATGCCTTTGTAGCTTACCACCACACCGGCCACCGAGCTGTTCAGCTTCTCCGCCAGCTGTTCGACGTATGCCTGTTTCTGTTGCAGAATCTTCTCGCTTGCCAAATTCCATTCCCCTCCATTTTCCGATGCCCTTGCGGGGCTTGCCGCCGTTCTTTGAAGGCAAATAAAAAGCCCTTCCCGCTTCATCCACGGGAAGGGCGCGATAACACGTTCAACACGGCCGCAGCCGTCTGATGGTTAAAGCTCTCTGCCTCGGCAGGCGGATGATTCCATCCGTTAGGCGGTCGCCCGCACCTGCTGTCTGTGGAAGAACAGCATGAATTATACTAGCACAAAGCGTCCCGCTTTGCAAGTGCTTTTTTGCATTTTCGG
>ERZ827101.1721-NODE-1721-length-23358-cov-11.330172_pt1 | contig 23358 bp, 16 predicted proteins | sample MGYA00519869_ERZ827101 | MGnify/ENA primary metagenome ERZ827101 (study PRJEB31778, sample SAMEA3449256) | human gut metagenome | biome: human gut; feature: human-associated habitat; material: faeces | place: United Kingdom | collected 2010/2012 ...
AATCAAAAATTGTGTTGACATCTCTTAACAGGTCTAAAAAGTCCGCCCATTGTCTGCGGTTGTCGGACATCTTTCGCGGATTGTCAAAACGTGGAAAGACACGGAATCCGATACCAAACGCGGCATAGAAGAAATGCTCCCATTTTGCTTCAAAGGATTCCCGCCGCCGGTTGGCAGTCCGGAACCGTGCAGGTACAGATTTTTTTAAATCTCTGCCCACCACATTCCATGCCCCGGTCTTTTAAGCTTCTATCTTAGTCTACTCTCTTAATCTTATTGAGCTGTGCGTTGAGTCCGAGAAGATCTTCTTTCTTCCACTCAACCTTCGGTCCTGCCGCACCCATCAGGTTGATCATACGGATGACCGTAAATCCACCCAGCATTTCCAGCATCTTCGGGTTCGCCATTGCTCCTGCTGCAGGATTTCCGTCATTTTTTTCATTCCCCTGACTCATTCCCGCTGCAACTTTTGACATCAGTCCCATGAAGAGTGCTTTTCCCTCTTCGGACTTCATGATATCAGAAAGTCTGTCATTCAGTGAATAATATCCTTCCGGCTCTGTGATGTCGAACCAGTTGAGGATTGCGCCGCTCTCTTTCAGGCTGTACTCCTCGTTGAAGGTATCCACCTTGCGGATGTGGCTCTCATCCTTATACTCTCCGGCAACAGCCACCAGGGTGGATTCTCCGACATTCGGTACCTCAAAGTGGAAGAAATGATCCTCCGCCTGAAGCTTCCCTGCACTCTTGCCGTTGACAAACAGCTCTACCTCCGGAAGATTGGAATATACAGTTACCTTCGTGGTATCTTCCACGCGGTCTACATAGCGTTTTCCGCACAGATGTACGAACGGCTCATCAGACAGCCATGCCTTGTATGCATAGAAGGAATCTTTCTTGTACTTGCGGTCGAAAGTTACCAGTCCCTTGTGGTTCTGACCGTTCTCACCGCCCTCGTTTCTCGCATCTGCACCGAAATCGAACATGTTCCATACATGCGTTGCCCAGATATACTTTCTGGTGAAGAGCTGCTTGATCATCTCCTCATGATAGTATGCCTGATACTCCTCGGTGTAATCGCCCTGCTTCGGATCAGAGGTATGCCAGTTCAGCGCCTCACATCCGTACTCGCTCATTCCAAGCGGGATATTCGGGAACTCTTTGTGGAAGTTGTCCATCCACGGTCCGTTCATGGATACGTCTCCGCCGTACCATCCGAAGTAATGGTTGTAAGAGATCACATCCGGAATCTGGATGTACGGATCGTGAATATCACACATGGATACCACCGCGATCGTGGTCAGTCTCGTGTGATCCATCTCATGAACCATGTCATTTAAGATTCTGTGGTTCTCAAGCAGATCCTCATCCGAGCTTCCTGCCATCGTGATCTCGTTGGAAAGCCCCCAAACCACGATACTCGGGTGATTGTAATTCTGAACAACCAGCTCTTTCATCTGGGAAATGGTATTCTCACGTCCGTTCGGCATGTGAGAGGAAATGTACGGAATCTCAGCCCAGATTACAAGACCTCTCTCATCGCACAGATCGTAAAAATACTGATCGTGCTGGTAGTGAGCCAGGCGGATCGTTGTAGCACCGAGCTCGCAGATTAAGTCAATATCCTCTCTGTGATGCTCCGGAAGCAGCGCATTACCGATTCCCCATCTGTCCTGATGACGGGATACACCGCGCAGCGGATATTCCTCTCCGTTTAAGATAAATCCTCTCTCCGGATCAATCTCAAAGGTACGGCATCCGAAACGTGTGCTTACCGCATCAACGGTCTCCTCTCCGGATACAAGCGCCACCTCTGCGGTGTACAGATACGGATCTTTCTTTCCGTTCCACAGATGAACTGCCGGAATGGAAAGTACAGCCTTTGTCTCGCCGGCTGCGGTCTCTGTCTTTGCAACCTCTTTGCCCTCTGCATCTTTTACGGTATATACAAGCTTCTGGTCTGCAGCTGCATTCGTCAGGAATACCTCTACCTCCACGCTGGCATCCGCGCCCTTGATCTCCGGTGTCACCTTAATGCCAGGTCCGCCGTAGTAGTCCAGATCAAAATGGGACTTATTTACCGCAATGATATTGACGTCACGGTAAAGTCCGCCGTAGAATGTGAAATCTGCATTCTGCGGATATACTCTGTCGTTTACGCCATTCTCCACAGCGATCACAATCAGGTTCTCTTCTTCTGTGAGCTCTTTTGTGATGTCTACACGCCAGGTGGAATATCCTCCGTCGTGATGTGCCACTGCCTTGCCGTTCACATAGACGTCTGCGGAAGCGTTTGCTCCTCTTAACTCCAGATAATAGCAGTCTGCCTCCGGCAGTTCGCTCTTCTTTAACTGTTTTGCATAATAACAGGTTCCGCGGTAATAATCGTTGCCGCCGTCCTGTCCGTCAATCTCATTCCAGGAATGTGGAAGTGTTACCCAGTACCACTTCTCTGGCATCTCCTTCGGCACTTCTGTGGCTTCCTTGGTAAATGCCCATTTCGTATTAAAATTGATTACTTCTCTCATGTGTCGCATCCCTCCATAAAAAGTATCGTCAACATTCATCTGTCTGCATCGTAACACAGAACCGCACTTTTTTCTTTAGATAGTTTTTGGCAAAAATGGCACAATATTTAGCATTCTACCTTTATTTTGAAAAACAAGTTCAATTCTTTGCCTGATATTTCAGGATCAATACGGAAAAAACCAGAATGCCCACGCACGGAATCAGATTGCAGAACATTCCGGTCACAAGCCCCACACGATCAGCAATCACACCGATCAGCCACGGCATCACGATCGCGCCAATCCCTGCCACCGGCAGCATCACACCGAGACTCGTTGCATTCATCTCCCTGCCGGCTCCCGCCACGGCGATCGGATTGACCCCTGCCATGGCGAATGCAAAGGCGAACAGCATGGCGATGGCTCCCGCCGGATGCTGCATGTATACAAGCCCGCAGTACAGCACGCTGCAGCAGCCGCCCATCCACGCAAGCGTGCGAAAAATATGATGCACCGGAAAAACGAACGCGATCAGAAGTCTGGCGATCAGAGTCGCCCCCCACATCACCGTTACCGTGTATGCCGCAAAGGAACCCGAGAGGATTCCCATGTCTTTATAGTATGTCACGAGCCATCCCGTCACACTCGTCTCCGCCGCATTCTGGCAGAATAAAAGCCCGGTAATCAGCCAGAATTTCGGATCCTTCAAAAATGCAAACGAGATCTTTCCCCGTTCGCCGTTCTTCTCTTTGACCGCGCCCGGAAGTCCCGCCGTCAAAAATATCATCCACAAAAGCAGCCCCGTCACCGCCACTCCCACCATCGGCAGCGTGTCGTTGATTCCAAGAAGCGACGCCGCAAGAAACGGACACAGCAGCGCACCACACGCATAGCAGGCATGTAGTATGTTCATGCTGCGGGTACGGTCGGCGCTGTTGTCTTTTACAAGGATCGTGCAATTATTGAGTGCTCCTCCCTTTGCAAATCCGACCAACAGAAATGCCGCCATCAACACGCCCGGCATTCCGGTCACCGCCATCAGAAAGTACCCCAGGAAATAACCGCTGCAGAGAAGAAGTACTGTATTCTTCACTCCGATTTTCTGCGGCAGAATACCCGCCGCAAAGGACGCCGCCATATTTCCAATGCTCATCAGTCCGAGCATCGTACCCGTCATGCCATAGTCAAATTCATATTTTCCCTGCAGAATACTTACAATAATCCCGCTCGATATTGCGCAGATACCGCTCAAAAAGAATGTAATATAGCCGGTGTTGCGCCATCTTCTGCCCCAGTCCGTTGTATGATTCATCTGTACCTTCTCCCCTATAACCACTTACAGAGAGCCGCAATACGGCTCTCTGTAACAATACTTCCTGTGTTCCTGCTAAATGTTTATCTGTTTTTACCCGCACCGAACTTGTCGAGAATCGAACCGTCCGAAAACTTACGGATGTATCCAATCAGCTCGTCCGATACGCTGACGATGTGCGCTTTTACGCCATCGCACTCCTTCACCACGCCGCGGAGACGTCCCATATTATCTGTGGTGACCTCTGCGCTCTTCGCATTCTCATCTGCCGAAGCCGTAAGGGAAGTGACCCCGTTCTCAATGACGCTCTTGTGATTCTCAAGATCGCCGACCTCCGTGCCGATTCCGCCGATAGCATCTCCGACCTGTTCGATTTCTCGGTTCAATGATTTGAAGATCTCCTCCGTGTCATGAATCTTCTCATTCTGTCTGGAAAATGCCTCCGATACCTGCTCGGTAATCTGAACGCTGTTGCTTGAATTATCCAGCAGGACATTCACGACATGGTTAATCTGCTCTGTGGACTCTCTGGACTGATCCGCCAGTGTCCGGATCTCCTCCGCGACCACAGCGAATCCCTTACCGTGCTCCCCTGCTCTGGCAGCCTCGATGCTCGCATTAAGGGCCAGAAGGTTGGTCTGGCTTGAAATTCCCGCAATGATCTCAGTCGCCGTCCGGATCTGCTGCGCGGACTGATTCGTCAGATCTGTCTGCTTTCTGACATTCTCGATCGCAACGCCGCTCTCCTCACTGATGGCAATCAGCTCCTGCATAATCTGCTCCGCCGAACGGTTATATTCACGCATGGCCTGCGCACTCTTCGTCAGATCCTCAATATTGGAAGAAATATGATCGATCGACACGCTGATCGCGTCCACCTTTTCCTTCATATCCGCCGTCTCAGACGCCTGGGACACCGTATTGCCGGTGATCGTATCGACAGCATCTGCCGTCTGATCCATCGACTCCGACATTTCCGAGAAAATCTGCTGGAAATCACCGGATACCCCTTCGAGCTCATCCACAGCCTTGCGGATTCCTCCAAGCACCAGCTCAATCGATGAAACGGACGTCTCGATGGAACGCACCATCTCCCCGATGCCGTCTTCACGGTCTGCCAGCTTTTTCGCCTTTTCCGCAACTTTTGTATTCTCCGATACCTTTCCGTTAATCACGGATCGGATCTGATCCAGAATCGACTTGATCACCATGAAGATTCCGCCGAACACGGCAGCCACGATCACGCAGATCAGAATCATCGCCATGACTGTTCCGATCACTCCGCTTTCCAATAATTTTAAAATGATCAGAAACGCCACCAGCACAATGGCAAGAAAGCCGGCAAGCGGTGCCATCACTTTCCCCCACATCTCATTTTTCTTCGTATCTTCCACGCAAATCCCTCCGCTTTCGTATGGTAATGTATAACACTTGCCTTCATTGTACCATAATTACCGCAAAATACAAACAGCTTTTACGGCTGCCCCATGGCAAGCTTTGCCTTCACGATACGCGTCACGGATTCATTGATCCGCTCCTCGGTGATCGTTCCGTCATTCACCGCATTCAGAATTCCTGTATAGGCGGTATTGTAGTCCGCCGGCATCAAAATCATGTCTGCCCCGGCTGTAACTGCCAGAACCGCCGCCTTGTCCGAATTGTAGAATCCGGTGATCGCTTCCATATTCATGGCGTCCGTAATGACAATTCCGTTATATCCCATCTGTCCGCGAAGCACATCGGTAATCAGCACCTTCGACAGCGTAGCCGGCGCATTGTCTCCAGTCACATTCGGAGCCGAGATATGTCCGACCATCACAAAATTCACGCCGCCGTCAATCGCACTCTGGAACGGGACGAGTTCTTCCGCCATCAGTTCCTCCAGGGTCTTGTCCGTGGACACCGCCCCGTCATGAGAATCTCCGGAAGTGCCGCCGTGTCCCGGGAAATGCTTGACCGTACCGTACACTCCCGCCGCGGAAAGTCCCTGCAGTTCAGACGTCACCATTCCCGCGACCGTCTGCGCGTCCGACCCGAACGAGCGCTGTCCGAGCACCTGATTGTCCGGGTTGGTAAGGACATCCGCCACCGGCGCGAAATCCACATTGAATCCGAGTGCCGCAAGATAGCTGCCGATCGTGCTTCCCGCATTGTATGCATTCTGCACATCCCCGCTCGCTCCTATATCGCTCATATTGCCGACGTCCGTCACCCCGAAGGCATCATTGCCGGCGATGCGCGCGACACTGCCGCCCTCTTCGTCCACACATAAAAATACCGGAAGTCCGGTGCGCTCCCTTGCAATCTCCTGCATATTGGAGAGCATGGTGGTCGTCTGCTCCGGGTCGGTGAGGTTGTCTGCCATATACACAATTCCCCCCACCGGACGGCTCTGGTAAGCTTCCTTTGTGGTGTCCCCCGCAGCCGTCACACCGCTTGCATATCCGGTCAGCGCATTCGGCGTAATCACAAACATCTGCGCGATCTTATCCTCAAGCGTCATCTGGGACACAAGCTGCGCCGCCTGCTCCTCCACCGGATCGGTCTGTACTTCCGTCTGCGGCTGCTCCGTTACTTCCTCCGTCGCCGCGACATTCTCTCCCGGCAGCTCGGTTCCGTCGGTACCTTCATTCTGTCCGCCTCCCTTTGGCAGCAGGCGTCCCACAAGAAATACTCCTCCCGCGGCTAACACGAGCAGGATCAGCACGACTATCACACACACAATGACCGCACTTTTCGTATCTTTCTGTCTTCTCTGACGTCTCTCTTCCTGATTCATATGCTTCCTCTTTCCAGGTGTTCTCTTTTTCTATGGTCTGATTATAGCAAATCTTTTCCGGAACCGAAAGAGCTATTTTTCCCTTAAGCCTGCGCCGGCACCGTGGATACCACCAGACTCATCTCTCCCTGCATCTCCACCTCGCCGAATCCGCACGGTAAAATAAAGTGATCTCCCTTTTTCACCGGCTGACCGTTGACGATACCGCTACCTTCCAGCACAGACATCAGCAGGAACGGATGATTCTGTGCAAAACTGCATGTTCCGTTGACATCCAGCTTGTAAATCTGATAGTATCCGCAGGCGTACAGCTCGTTCAGCCGGTTCTCCGGCAGTCCGAGTGCAGACGTTACACTGTCCTCGACGGATTTCGCCGGAACGGTGATCACGTCGATGCTCTTCTCAATGTGAAGCTCTCTCGGCCTGCCGTTCTGCAGTCTGTCATAATCGTACACACGGTAGGTAATATCGCTGTTCTGCTGTGTCTCCAGGATCAGAAGCCCGCCCTTGATGGCGTGGACGGTTCCCGGATCAATCTGGATAAAATCTCCCTTTTTCACCGGAATCTCGCGGATAAATTCGCTCCAGCGTCCCTCGTGGATCATGGAGGCAAGCTCCTCTTTCGTCTTCGCATTGTGACCGATCACGAGCGTGGCGTTCTCGGGCGCATCCATAATGTACCAGCACTCCGTCTTGCCGAAAGAACCGTTTTCATGTTCCTTTGCATAGGCGTCATCCGGGTGTACCTGAATACTCAGATCCGCCTTCGCATCGATGATCTTTGTCAGAAGCGGGAAGCGGTCGTAGGCGAGGTTCCCAAATACCTCCGGGTGCTCCTCCCACACTTTTGACAGCTTCATGCCGGCGTACACACCGTTCCTGATGCTGCCGTCGCCGTTCGGATGTGCGGAGATGCCCCAGCACTCGCCGATGTCGTCACCCTCCACCGGATAGCCGAACTCCGTTCTAAGCCGGGTACCGCCCCAGATATTGTGCGTGCACACCGGATCTAAAAATAAGATTTCTTTTGTTGTCTGATTCATTGTCAACATCCTTCCATTCGTCTCGATTATTTTCTGATACCAGAAAGCGGAATCCTTCACAATCCGCCTCTGGCTTGCAAAATCCACATAAACAATGCCAAACCGCTGCTTGTATCCGTCCGCCCACTCGAAATTATCCAGGAAGGTCCAGAGGAAATAGCCAGCTACATTGGCGCCCTCATCATATGCCTTCTGCATCGCCCCGATATAGGAATCCAGGAAGGTAATGCGGTTCGGGTCATGTACCCTGCCGTCACTGCTCACCATATCATGGCAGGACATACCGTTCTCCGTAATGTAGAGCGGCAGCGGATAGCGCTCCGTCAAAAACTTAATGCCGTAGTAAAACGCCTCCGGCGTCACCGGCCAGTCCGATCCCGTCTTCGGGAACCCCGGCGCACGGTCTACAAATTCCGGCTCGCCGTCTGCGCCGGCGCGGACGTAGTACCCATTATATATATTCTGTCCCATAAAATCAAGCGGCTGATAGATCAGCTCCATATCCTCCTGTGTGATCTCCGGAAGATACGGCGCAAATTTTTTCAGCCCCTCCTCGGGGTAATGTCCAAGGAATACCGGATCGGAAAACCACGATACATTCCAGGTCCAGTTATCGATCGGATTGTAAAATCCGAAATACACCTTTTTCGCCGCCTCAATGTCCTCCGGCCGGTCGGTGTACGGATATGCCACGCCGCCGGTCGGAGCGAAACCGATCTTGACCGGTCGGACCGCATATCTGCGCAGGTTGATGACCGCCTGCCCGTGCGCCATCAGAAGATGATGCGCCACCAGAAACGTCTGCGCCACGGGAAGTTTCACGCCCGGAGCATGGACACCGCTCAGATGTCCGAGGCCGACCACGCACTGCGGCTCGTTGATCGTAATAAAATATTCGCAGATATCACTGAAATTCTCGGCAACCACCTTCGCATATTCTCCGAACCACTGTACTACGTCCGGATTCTGCCAGCCGCCCCGCTCATAAAGCGCCTGCGGGAATTCCCAGTGAAACAGTGTCAGATACGGTGTGATGCCGTTCTCCTTCATCGTGAGAATCATATCACGGTACATGGCGATCGCTTTCTCATTCACGCGCCCGGTTCCCTCCGGCAGAATCCGCGCCCAGTTCAGTGAAAAACGGTACGCCCGGATCCCCAGATGCTTCATCAGCGCAATATCTTCTTTATAATGATGCATATGATCGCAGCTTGTGTCTGCATTCTGATGTTCAAACACCCTGCCGTCCGCCGCAAACATATCCCAGACGCACGCGCCTCTGCCGTCCGCCGCGTCCGTTCCCTCTACCTGATAGGCGCTGCTCGCAACACCCCACACAAAATCCTCTCGAAACATTCTTATAACCTCCTGCTCCTGCAATCGCAGTGTCTCTCTCTATCTTCCAACATTTTTTCTGATTTTGCAATGCTTTTGCACGCATATTCTGCAAAATAGGCTGTCTCTTGCCGTCAGTCTCTTCCTCTTCTCCCCGTCGCAATCACGGACACCAGATAAAACGGAACCGCATCGTCCTCATGCGTCTCTGCGAGGCGGATCGTGACGATGTGCCGCCCCTCTTTTCCGTGCTCTAAAAGTGTCGCAAGCTCCAGTTTATCTCCCCAGGTCTCATCAAAATTTGCATCCAGACGCACCGCATGCTCCGTATCGTCATCCACGACCGCCAGTGCAACCGGCGCGGGAAGCTTTACCGACTTCCGGTACTGGACGGCAATGCAGCTGCCCTCCACCAAAAAGGTGATGGCATCCCCCGTCTTTTTCGCCGTCCAGCCATAGCGGAAGCAGTCCGTGATTTCATTCTGCGCGGTCTCATCGGGCGTAAATCCATCCAGCGTGGGCTGCTGCAATCCTGCCATATCCGGCGCCGCGGCATTGCGGATGCGGACAGAATCCTCGTAGGCATTTTTTGTAAGCGGAACCGGAAGCTTTGCCCCCGGTGCAAAACTGGCATTGCTGCCGGTCAGTTTTCCGCTTCGTACCTGCTCCAGAAAATAAGTAATCACCGACGCCACCAGCGCATGTCCCTCATCGTTCGGGTGCAGATCATCCGGTGTGATCGCGCGGTTTTCAATCCGCCCTGCCACCACCTCCGGGTAAATAGAGTTCTGCATGCTGACCGACGGCAGATCATAATGTCTGCCGATTGCCGCGTGCATCACCTGCGCGTTGGCTCCGTTGTGGTAAAACACGTTGTGTACCAGAAGAACCGCCGGATTCCACGCGGCGCCAAGGATTTTCCGCACCAGTCCTTCATAGGTCTCCTTAAAATGCTCCGTGCTCTCATCATTGACGGAAAATTCCACAATCACAAAGTCCGGTCTCTCCGCCAGAAGATCCGTCCCCACACGCGCCGCGCCGAACTCCGATGTCGTGCCGCCGATTCCAGCATTGCAGTAGACAAACTCCGCCTGCGGAAAGGTCTCTTTCCACCATGTATACACACGGTAGGCGTAGCACATCTGCGGTGTCGAGGAAAGGCTTCCCTGCGTGATCGAACCGCCGATAAAACCGATCACCAGACGCTCCCCGCGTCTGGCGCGCGCCATGACCTCCTTCATTCTGCTCACATCTCCCACATTTGCAATTCCCTTTTCCAGATCAATCTGCATATTCATATTTCTGCTCCTTCTCTCTTTCTTTTCCCTTTATTGTCTCTCACACATCCCAGATTTCAGCTCCGAGTGAACGGATATAGGAAGCCAGCTCCTCTGACATCTCCTCCGCCTCCGGAATCCGGATGTGTCCGGGCGTTCCAGAGCCGTTTCTCCGGTATAAAAAGTGGTGCACGCGCTCACTTGCGATCTGCCCACACACCGTCCCAATCGACGCATCCCAGTTCGGATGATGTTTTAAGATAGTTGTCGTAAGAATGATCTGCGCCTTGGGATAGCGCTTCATCAGTGTCTCGATGAATTCCCGGTAGCGCTTCCGCCAGTGCTCCGCCGCACTGCACTCCGGATCCGACGCCATATAGTCCACCGGATGATTGTCATTCTGCCCGATGGCAACCACCACCACCTGCGGCGTATAGCGTGAAAAATCCCATTTCTTTACCTCTCCGAGATCAGGATTGTATGCGAGCTTGTCGTAACAGGACTCCACACCGTAGTACGCCGGTGCGCCGAACCATCCCGTCCCGTCAAGCAGCGCAATGCCGCCCTGTGAGGTATCGTGAAGTTCTGCCCCAAGCTTTCGCGCCGTCATCCAGGCATAGGAATACCAGCTGTTGGAATACTGTCCGTCGTGCACCGGATCCTCTTTTCCGACATAGTCGACCGCCTCCGACACCTCGCCGCACGAGACACTGTCACCAAACACTTCCATCCGGCGGGCAGGCTTTGGCTCCGGCGGCAGGAGATCTGCGCCGTCATCCACGGTAAATCCGTAGAACGTCACCGTATGGCAGGCATCCATGCGCTTGAACAGCATCAGTTCATGCCGCGCATCCGGCAACTGCTCCGCAATCTCATAGGTTTTCTTTTTTCCGTCATTCAAAAGGCGGATGCGCCCCTGCACCCCGTCTAAGAGATAGCCCATCTCATTCGTCCAGTACGCATGATGGTTGGCAAGCGTGACTGTCACCGATGTTCCTGTAAAAATCATTTTCACCCAGCTTGCCGCATAGATAAGCACCGGCGCCTTCGGATCGTCGTCATCGATTCTTCCGCTGTACTGTAACATCGGATCGTCCGGCTCGATATTCCTGACCATTTTTTTTACTGTCATTTCTTTTCCCCCTCTGCCTTCCGGCTTCCCGCCGGATACGCAGCAGGGCTGCGAAAGCCCCGAGGTGTTACGCACACAATGCGTCCTTCTCTTTCCGGCTGCCGCAGCCCTGCATTTTCCAGTTCTCTGTTATCTTTTTCCGATCTCGGTATCGGTTGTCGTCACCACACTGTGTTCCTTGATGTAATCGATGATGTCATCCAGTTCCGTGAACGCCAGTCCCACATAGCTGTCTGCCGCTCCGTAATAGATTGCAATCTTTCCGCTCTCCGAATCATGGATTGTTGCACACGGGAAGCATACGTTCGGCACGAATCCGCGCTCCTCATACCACTCTTCCGGAGTCAGAAGAAACGTCTCACAGCGGTACTTCACGATGGAAGGATTGTCGATGTCTAAGATCGCACCGCCGATCGAGTACACATATCCGTTGCAGGTGCCGCTCACACCGTGGTAGAACAGAAGCCATCCCTCGGATGTCTCGATCGGAGCTGCACCGCCGCCGATCTTTAAGGACTCCCACCACTCGGAACCCTTGCCCATCACATGACGGTGTTTTCCCCAGTAGGTGAGATCCGGACTCTCACTGATAAAAATATCGCCGAACGGTGTGTGGCCGCTGTCGGACGGTCTCGAGAGCAGCATGAAATTGCCGCCGATCTTGCGCGGGAACAGCACCGCATTCCGGTTAAACGGCAGGAACGGATTCTCGATTCTGGTAAATGTCTTAAAATCCGTCGTCTTCGCCATACCGATCGCTGCGCCGTAGAAATCCTGACACCAGATAATATAATAGGTATCCTCCACCTTCACAAGTCTCGGATCATAAGCGTAGACCGGCATGAAGGACTCCCCGTTCTCGTCCACAAAGTTAATCTTGTTTTCCTCAAAATTCCAGTGGATGGCATCCTTGCTTCTTCCCAGATAGATATACGGAATTCCGTTCGTCTGTTCTCCGCGGAAGACGCCGATGAACTCATCCTCGTACGGCATTACCGCACTGTTGAAGATTCTCGCCACGCCCTTCACCGGATTTCTGCCGATGATCGGGTTCTCCTTGTATCTCCATACCGGTGCTCCGTTTAACTCCGCCGGGCGCTCCTGCCATGGCACATTCGGTACTTTGGGGCTGATCATTTTATATTTGCTCATAACTTCTACCTCTTTCTGCCGCCGCCGCGGCTCATTTTTCTATGATGACCGTATTTATTCATTCGCTTTTAAAAATGCAAGATTCTTCTCGATGAGACCGCACCGCTGTGCCACACACTCCACCGATCTTCCCGGATCGGACGGCGTATGGAATACGTAGTCCACCAGCTTCTCCACCGTCGTGGTCGCCACATGCATCCGTGTATCCGAGGATGCGTAGTAAATAAACACCTCGTTTTTCTCATTGACGACCGCTCCGTTGGTGAATACCACATTGCTGACATCCCCGACGCGCTCCTCACCTCTCGGTCCGATCAGAAGCCCGGACGGCTCGGCAATCACCTTCGACGGATCTTTTAAGTCCGTTGCAAACGCATAGATGACATAACGCAGTCCCGCTGCCGTGTTGCGCACACCGTGAGCGATATGAATCCATCCCTTTTCCGTCTTGATCGGCGTCGCACCGGCTCCGTTCTTCGCCTCCGTGATCGTATGATACTTGCGCAGACTCGTCATTTTTTCCTCATCGATCACAGCGTGTGTGATGTCCTCGCAGAGACCGAATCCGATGCCTCCGCCGCTTCCCGTCTCGATAAAATCATCCATCGGTCTCGTGTAAAACGCATATTTGCCGTCGACGAATTCCGGATGCAGCACCACGTTTCTCTGCTGCGGGGAACGCAGCGTGACGAGGTTCGGCAGGCGCTCCCAGGTCTTTAAATCCTTCGTGCGGACGATTCCGGCTGCCGCCACTGCCGCCGAGAGATCGCTCACACTCGTATCCTTTGACTCGGAGCAGAACACGCCGTAGATATAACCGTCCTCATGCTTCGTTAAGCGCATATCGTAGACATTCGTCTCCTCAGGGCAGGTATCCGGCAGAAGAATCGGGTAATCCCAGAAACGGAAACCGTCGATTCCGTTGTCGCTCTCCGCCACGCCGAAGAAAGACTTTCTGTCATTCCCCTCGATGCGCGCCACCAGATAATATTTCCCGTTCAGCTCGATCGCTCCGGAGTTCATCACGGCGTTGATGCCGAGACGCTCCATAAAGTACGGATTGGTGTCCGGGTTTAAATCGTACCGCCAGATCAGCGGAATATGCTCTCTTGTGAGAACCGGATACTCGTAACGGTCAAATACGCCGTTGTAAAAATCCGATTTCTCGTTTTTCCGTGCAAGCAGTTTTTCCTGCTTTTCTTTTTCTATATAATATCTCTCATGCAGCATAACCAATTCTCCTCAATTTTCCTTGATGCGTCCCAGTACCTCGATACACATGCGCCCGTTGTGATACGGACATTTCCACGGCTCCACGATCGGCCGGTCTAAAATCGGGCTTCCGTCCTCATACACTTCCCAGTACCACTCGCTTCCCCTGCGAGGATCAATGACGTGTTCTTTGATGAACTGCCACTCCGCCAACGCCGCATCCCGGTACTCCGAATGATCCGGCATCTGTTCACAGGCATTTAAAAATCCGACTACTGTCTCCGCCTGCACCCACCATACACGGTGTGTATTGACTACGCCCCTGTCACACTCATTTGCCAGGGAGTGTCCGTCAAACGCCGTCTCATAAATATGTGCCGCAAGCGCCTGTGTGATCGGAACAATTTTCGCCTCATACGCCTCATCGCCCAGCACCTTGACGCCGCGGTCCAAAAGCCACGCTGTCTCAATGTCATGCCCGTAGGAATGCAGATCTAAGATTGTGTGATACCCGGCATCGAAAAACACTTCCTGTCTCCGCTTCGCCGGATTGTATACTTTCTCTGCAAACACATCCATGATCCAACGGAGGCGCTCCCCCACGGTCTCATCCCGCGACACACGGTACAGCTCCGTGTACGCCTCAAAAACATGAAGCAGGGTGTTCATCGTCTTATCTGCAAGCACGCCGTTCTCCGACAGCTTCTCGTTGGATTCCGGCTGGAACTCTCTGGTAAAAGCCTCCAGGTATCCGACCTCATCCGTACACTTCTCTTCGATCAGGGAAAAGAGCTGCTTCGCCAGTGCAAGCGCTTCCTCGTCGTGCGACGCCTCATAGTAGGAGGACAATGCATAGATGCAAAACGCCTGGTTGTAGGTGTGCTTTGTCGTATCAAGCGGTGTCCCGTCATAGTTTAATGACCAGTAGATGCCGCCGTACTCCCGGTCGATGCAGCGCTCTTTCAAAAAGACGTAGCCGTGTTTTGCTTCCTCCAAGAGCGCCTCTCCGGTATAGCCTGCGCTTCTACAGTCTTCCTCCGTAAAAAGTCCCTTTCGATATGCCGTGTAGGCATTGGAGAAAAACCATGTGATGCGGCTGTTTAAAATGCATCCTTTTTCCGCTTTCTGATCCAGTGCAAGATCATAAGACAGCCAGCCGTAATAGCCGCCGTAAGTGTCGTCACGCAGTGCACGCCAGAAGGGAATGATATGTGTGAGAAGTTCCGTTTTAACTTCTCCTCGCATGCTTTCTAATGTTTCCATCGCTGTTCCTCTTTTCCTGTAATCAGCCCTTGACTGCGCCTGCCGTAATGCCGCTGTAGATCTGCTTCTGGAATACGATAAACACGATGAGTGCCGGCAGCAGGGAAATGATAACACCTGCACAGATCAGGTTGTACTGGCTTCCAAGTGGTCCGGTAAAGGTATAGAGGGAGATCGCCATCGTCTTTAAGTTTTCCTTGGTCAGATACAGGTTTGCCGAATAGTATTCGTTGTACACGCCCACGCCCTTTAAGATGCAGGCGGTCACAATTGCCGGCTTTAGCAGCGGAAGCATGATCTTCCAGTAGATCTTCCAGTAGGACGCTCCGTCGATGATTGCCGACTCATCCAGCGACACCGGAATATTTTCCATGTACTGGATAAAGATGTAGATGGAGATGACATCCGTTCCCATCATCATGATGATGTAGCCGTACAGATGATTGATAAAGCCAAGATCATGCATGATCTGGTAGACCGTTACCTGCATGGCAACACCCGGAAGCAGTGCCGCGAATAAAAACAGGTTGCGGATCAGCCCGTTGCCCGGGAACTGGAAACGGTTTAACACATACGCAAGCTGTGTACCGATGATGATGGCTCCGATCAGGACACAGACCATAACGATCACGGAATTCACGAATGCCCTTCCCATGTTCGCACGCTGGAACGCTTCCACAAAGTTGTCAAAATTGAACCAGTTCTGCGGCAGTGTCATAACATTCGTCGTCTTATACTCTTCCTCCGTCTTGAATGCAGTGATGACGCAGGAAATAATGGGAATCACGGCGACAAAGGAAAAAAACACAAGCGATACATATTTAAAAATGATCCAGATAATGGCTCCTGCCGAATACTGTTTTCTGCGCTTTTTCATTTACATCGCCCCCTTTGCTGCTTTTTTCGCCGCTCTTTGTTCTTTGTGAAGCTGTTTCAACCGCTTTCTCTCTTCCCTGGTCATGACTTCATCGTCCTGATCCGCATTGCGGTATACATATTTAAAGAACAGTTTCTGTAAGATCGTACATGCGAAAATGATAAGAAGTAACACAACCGCCATCGCCGACGCGAGTCCGACCTTCTGGCTGGTATGTGCAATATTGTTCATGTTGATAAAATACGTTGCCGTTCCGTTGGAACCTCCGGTAATTACGAACGGCTGCTCGAATGCGCTCAGTGCTCCTGTGATGGATAAAATCACATTCAGCGTCACAATCGTCTTGATGCTCGGCAGTATGATATGTACAAACTGCTGAAATTTATTTGCACCGTCCAGCTCCGCCGCCTCGTACATCTCGGAATCTACAGACATGATCGCTCCGATAAAAAGCACCATGTTGTTGCCGAAATATCTCCAGACAGAAGTTGCAACCAGTGACCAGTTGTTGATCTTCTGATCGCGCAGCCAGTACGGAAGACTATCCAGTTCAAATCCAAACCATCCGAGGATGGAATCGAATACAAATCCTCTTGTGTAAAAATATTTAAAGATAAATCCGATCGCAATACCGCTGATCAGATACGGGAAAAACATCAGTCCCTTAAAGAGATTTCCTCCCCTTGTCTTAAAGCTCAAAATCGTTGCAAGGAACAGCGCAAGCGCAAGCTGTACCACCGAACCTACCATGTAGTAGAGGCTTAACCACAGGGATGCAAAAATATCCTTGTTGCGGAATACCTCGATATAATTCTTCCAACCCACAAATACCCGTTTATCTACCGGCGTGGAATATTTCATTTTGTAAAAACTGAACTTCACCATTTCAGCAAATGGCACATAGGTAAATGCTGCCAACAGCACAAGCGGAATTATGGTAAATGCCAGTATAATCAGTGTCTGCTGCCCCTTCCTGCTTTTTGCCCACTTCAGGAATCCACGCCTGGCTGTTTTATTTTCTACTTTCTTTACTGATGTCGCCGCCATATCCAACCTCCATCTTTTTCACCCTGTTTTTAAAATAACGGGACCGGAAACAGATCTCTCATTCCGGTCCCGTCTGTGCATGATGTCTTATTTATTCTGCCGTCACGCCATTGTCTTCCTGTGCCTGTGTCCACTTCTCATTCCACTCAGCCATGATGTCATCGTAGGACATATCACCGTTAGAAGCATGCTCAATGATCTCCTGAACCTTCTCTTTTCCGCCTGCATTGATGTTCAATCCGGAATCAGCGTTCAATGCATTGAGTAAATCTTCCTCGCCCTCTAATGCGGACTCGTCGGATACAAATGTCACATCACCGAACTCTGCGTATGCATCCGGATAATCGTTATCGTCTGCAGCGATCGGGATACCGCCCTCGTTGTATGCAAAACCGGACTCTTCTGTCATCCATTTTACGAATACCATTGCTGCTGCCTGATGATCTGCATCCGATGCCGCATTGATACCGAAGCTGTAGTCAGCGCCTGCGGAAGCATACTGCTTGCCGTCGATCGTGATCGGGAATGGCATGTAGCCGATGTCCTCGCCGTGAGAATCAGCGTCTACCATCTGGGAATATGCCCAGGAGCCAAGTACCATGGTCGCGATCTCGCCTCTGTTGATCATGCCCTTGGAATCTTCCCAGGAAGTTGTGGTGAAGTCATCCTCTGTCAGTCCGTCTGCCACTGCATCGTAGAGCACCTTGTACAGTGCATATGGATGTGTGCCATCGCCGTAATCCTGGAACGGATCCTTTGTGTGAAGAAGCTTCTGGTTCATGTAAGTAGAATCACCGGTTGTCGTACCTGCGATCTGTCCGTCCCACTGCTCCATCGGCCATCCGTCTGCGTAGTTCGTGTAGAGCGGAATGATGGAAGAATCGTAATCCTTGATCGCCTGCAGTGCCGCGATGAACTCATCCGGTGTCTTCGGTGTCTCTGCAACGCCGGCCTCTGTGAAGACTCTCTTGTTGTATACAACACCCTGTGCATTACCGGTAGAAGGAACACCGTATACCAGTCCGTCGTAATCCCAGGTATTTGCGAACTTAATCTGTCCTTCCATCTCATCGAGTGTGCCGTACGGCAGGAAATACTCACTTAAGTCTGCCTTGTCAACTGCCGGGATCATCATGATGTCGCCCCAGTCACCGCTCTGTAAGCGAAGCAGGGAATCATCGGAATAATTGGTATCCGTCTCAACCTCTACGGTGATGTTCGGGTACATCTCATTGAAATCAGCAATGTAAGCTTCCCAGTTCTTTCCCGGATAGCTGTCCTCGGACATATCGGTTCTCTGGTTGAATACATGGATGGTTGTCGTGATGTCGGTGTAATCCTCGCCCAATTTGATGCTTGCATAATTCAGAGCACCATCTGTGGTCTCTGCTGCATCCCCACTCTCAGTTGTGGTTGCTGCCACACTTCCTGTTGTCGCATCATCAGATGCTGCGCTGCTGTCAGATGAACTGCCGCCGCATGCTGCCATGCTCAAAGTCATTGCTGCTGCCAGGCTGACTGCCAGAACTTTTTTCAACTTCATAATAAAAATCCTCCTTTTTTATAGCTCGTTTTGTAGCTTAATTTAATTATATATTTTTTCTATTTTTAGTCATCATATATTATTGCATAATATATTATTTTCTTGCGTTTTTCTGCATTTTCCACATGTTATACAAATTTTATATCCACTTTTTAGTCATTTTTCATATTTTTAGTCTCTTCTTTTCCTTTCTCTTTCCTCTTATTTTAATTTTAATTACTTAATTTTTATTGTTTTTTAGCCTGAAATTCAAGAGGCCTATTGTATTGTAAAATAGTTCCGCTATAATATAGGATAGTTATGCAGAAAGGACCGATTCTTATGGAACCCATCACGATCAAGGCACGCCTGAATCAGGCTTATCATTTCTCCGGGGCAGCCGAAACCGGCATCCGTTTTTCCGATCTTTCAGACGACCCGGCTTTCGTTTTCCGCGAGGACACATCGGCTGTACACAACCGTTTTGTTCCTGCAGGAGGGCGCATCAGCTACGCGTCCCCCGTCCGTCTGACACGGGATGCGCTGCCATACCTCCTCTTTCTCTATGTCGAATCCGGAAGCGGCACTTTAACGACTGCCGGCGACGCTGCGCAGGAGCCGGAATCCTGCCAGCTTGCACCGGGGGATCTCATGCTTCTTCCGGATCAGACCGCATACCGGTTTTCCACGACGCATACCCCTTTCTGCTACCACTGTTTTTATCTGTCCACAGAGTATTTTTCGGAATATCTTCCGTTTTTGTGTGCGGACGACCGCATTTTTCATGCGAACCGAACCGAGGCGGATGACATCGTATGGCGTATTCTGCCCTGCCTCTCCCGCGAGCTGCTCTCAGATGAACCGGTTTCCTCGCTTCATCTGACCGCCATGCTCTCGCTTATCCTGTCCTCCCTCGCTGCTTCCCGCCGTGCCGCATCGACGCCTTCCCTTCCCGCGCATGTGGCACACATGAAAGAGATTTTCGACACCGATTACGCACATTCCCACTCTCTCGCCGCGCTCGAGAGTGCTCTCGGAGTCAGCCGCTACCGGCTCTGCCATGATTTTTCAGACTGCATCGGTATTCCGCCGATCCAGTATCTGAACCGGGTCCGGCTGAAAGCCGCACGCACGCTGCTGCGCACGACAACCCTCACCATCCGTGAAGTCAGCGCCGCCGTAGGGATTGAAAACACGACACATTTTATCAATCTGTTCAAAAAAGATGCCGGAATCACACCTCTGCAATTCCGGCAGTCTTCCCTGCACTAACCCATATTTTTTCTGGCTTTTACGCTGTCCTTTGTGACCATATGTCCCTCGACGATACAGATTCCCTGACGGTACGGTTCGCCCGCCATTTTCTTGATCAGCGTGTGAACCGTCCGTCTCGCCATCTCCTTCATATCCACCTCGTAAGTGGTGATTGCCACATCACAAAGTCCCGGGAAAAGATAATTGTCATATCCCACAACCGATATATCCTCCGGCACACGGTATCCGTGCTCATGCAGCCTGCGGATCAGAAAACTCGCCGTCAGATCACAGTTGCACACAAAAGCCGTCGGCATCTCCTTTGGCAGCTGCAACAGCCGGTCCATATCAATCTTGCCCGTATGGATGTCGCGGTCTGCGATCGTCCAGTCCCCCCTCACCGCAACGCCGTGCTCCATCAGGGATTTCGTATACCCCAGATAGCGGTCCGTGATGGATCCCGTCGCAAGCAGGGTTCCCACATAGGCAATCTCCCTGTGTCCCATGTCGAACAGATAATTCGTCATGCGGTAGGCGCCGTAATAGCTGTCCGAAATCACCGCATCCGTATCTGCCTTCTCGTCACAGAAATCCATATACAGAAGCGGAATTTTTGCTTTTTCATTCAAAAGCTTCAGATATTCTCCCGTCAGGCGTCCGATGATAATCAGACCGTCCGCCTTCTGCTCCTGCACAAGCTTCGGCATCTCGCAGTCAGTCTCCATCTGTGCGCTGACCACTTCCATCAGCGTAAAACATTCCTTCGCCACCGCGCGCGTCGCCACCTGCTGATACATCTGCAGATAGAAGGAATCATACTTATCCAGCCAGTGCTCGGCAATCAGCACACCGATATTATAGCTTTTTACCGCGTGTTCGCGCCGCCTGGCAGACGGCTGTTTGTATCCCATCTCATCGGCAAGTGTTTTTATCTTCTCCCGCAGTTCTTCGCTGACGCCTTTCTGTCCGGACAGCGCCTTCGATACGGTAACCGTACTCACGCCAAGCTGTCCCGCAATATCTGCCAGCTTTACCGCTTTTGCCATTTTTCCAACCTCCAACTACTGTTCATCAGACACCTCGGATAAGTGTATCAGTACCGACTGGAAATCTCCCCACATCGCCGGAACATTCAGTCCCGCATGCAGGAGGGTATCTCCGCAGTACACTTCCCCCGTTGTCTCAACACGATATTTTTTCTTCTCATCAAGTCCCGGTATCCGGATCCGCCTGCTGTGTACATTCGGTCTGCCAAGCACCTGAACAAAGGTGATTAACGCTTCCGACTGATCCTTTGCCACCACCTCATAGCAGTCAAACGAATCATTCTGCGAATAGGAAGCGATCCGGTAATAGTCGCCGCTTCGTATCAGCGCATGATATTTGTGGTACAGTGCCACCTGCCCCGGAATTCTTGCACGGTCTTCCTCCGGAATCTTTGTCACATCCAGCTCGTAGCCGAACGTACCCGCCAGCGCCACATTTCCTCTGGTCTCAAACGGAGTTGCGCGTCCCACTGTGTGGTTCGGACAGTCGGACACATGCGCGCCGATCGCGGAGAGCGGATACAGCAGCGCCGTCCCCTCCTGAATCTTTAACCGCTCGATGGCATCCATGTCGTCGGAACACCAGATCTGTGGACTGTAATACAGCATTCCCGGGTCAAATCTCGCCCCGCCGCCGGAGCAGTTCTCGAGAAGCAGCTCCGGGAATCCGGTGATCAGACGCTCCTGCAATTCATAGACGCCCAGCACATATCGGTGCAGCAATTCTCCCTGATTTTCGACCGGAAGCGCGCTGCTTCCCAGATCGGTCAGCTGCCGGTTCATATCCCACTTGACATAAGCGATGTTCGCGCTGCGCAAAATGGATGCCACACACTCATATGCATAATCCCGCACTTCTTTTCTGGAGAGATCGAGCACATACTGATTTCTCGACCGGCACGGCGTTCTGCCCGGAAGGGCAATCGCCCAGTCCGGATGCGTCCGGTACAGCTCCGAATCCGGCGAGATCATCTCCGGCTCAAACCAAATACCGAACTTTAATCCGATCTCATTCACCTGATCGACCAGCCGTTTTAATCCGCCCGTAATCTTCTGCTCGTTTACCTGCCAGTCGCCGAGACTTGTGTTATCATCGTTGCGGTGGCCGAACCATCCGTCGTCCATGACCAGCATCTCGATTCCGGATTTCTTCGCCTCTCTCGCAATCGCAAGCAGCTTCTCCGTGTCAAAGTCAAAGTAGGTTGCCTCCCAGTTGTTGATGAGCACCGGACGCTCCCTGTCCTTATACGGGCTGCGGATCAGATGCTTACGGTAGAGATCGTGCAGCGTTCTCGTCATCCTGCCAAGCCCGGCATCCGAATAAGTCATCACAACCTCCGGTGCCGTAAATGTCTCATCCTGCTTTAATTCCCACTTAAAATCCTGCGGATGAATTCCCATCACCACGCGCAGGGAATCAAACTGGTTCTTCTCCACCTGCGCCAGGAAATTGCCGGAATACACAAAATGGAATCCGTACACGCGCCCCTGCTCCTGTCCGGCGTTTGCGGACACCAGCGCTACGAACGGGTGCTCCTGATGGGAAGATTCACCGCGGCAGGAGCCAACAGACTGTTTTCCATAACCGATCTGGCGGTATTCGATCTGGCGCTCTCTCGCCCAGGAACCATGCAGCGTCAGCATCCGGTAATCCTCTGCGTCAAGATCCAGCGCCGCTGAAAATACCTTCGTAAGATACACCGGTTCTTTGGCATGGTTCATCACGCGCACGCTCCGCGTAATGACATCCACGTCATAAAATGCCGTGTAGTACAATGTGACCGTAAGATCCAGCACTTCATCCGCCAGCACAATCTCAAGCGTCTCACACTCTTCTTCGCTGCCGAACGTGGCCGGAAGTCCCGGAAGTCCCGGTTTGCCCGCATAGATCTTATGCTCCCTGTAAAGCGGCTGCACCGCCGTATTGCCGTTTTTGTCCGATACGGAAATCGCACTCTCCCTGTAATCGCCGACGCCGTGCCCCGGATACTCCATCGGAAACGCATCCAGAAAAGAGCTCCGGTCGCGGTTGTTCTGTGAAGGAACAAACGGTGCCTCCCCGGTGCGCATCAGCGCACGGACGTCATAGTCCGTGATCTTTGCGCCGTAATAGATATGTCCCAAAAACTTTTCTTCATCCACGATACCGATCAGATAACTGGTATGTGGTGTATCCAGTTTAAAAACCCGTTCTTTTTCGTAATAATGAATTGCTCCCATGTCATCTCCCGCTTCTTATTTCAACAGATCTTCCTTCAATGCCGCAAGCTTTGCATCCGCATCCGTAAGGGAGGTTCCCTTGACGCCAAAGTAATATTTGATCTTCGGCTCTGTTCCGGACGGGCGCACACAGCACCACGCATTGTCGGAAAGTTCATAATAAAGTACATTGGATGTCGGCAGTCCGGTCTTTGTCACCTCACCGGTAGAAAGATCCTTTCTGGTGTCCTCCTTGTAGTCGCGTACTGCCAGTACCTGATGATCGCCCAGCTCCTTCGGTGGGTTCGTGCGGTACTCACTCATCATCGACTGGATCTGTGCCGCGCCGTCGATTCCCTTTAAGGTCTTTGTCTCCAGTCCCTCTCTGTAGTAGCCGTACT